>ERZ1023974.35-NODE-35-length-100586-cov-19.627100_pt1 | contig 100586 bp, 135 predicted proteins | sample MGYA00380432_ERZ1023974 | MGnify/ENA primary metagenome ERZ1023974 (study PRJEB33179, sample SAMN07449058) | human gut metagenome | biome: Human-gut; feature: Human associated habitat; material: Faeces | host: Homo sapiens | place: India:Kasaragod | collected...
CCCCCCCTCCCAACACCCCCCGCACCACCCCCCCCGCCCCCCCGCAACCCCCCCCCCCCTCCCACCCACACCCCCCCCCCCACCCGCTCCCGGCCGCGCCCACCCTTATCTCTTATTTTATATAATCAGTCGGCTTGATGCTGCATAATATCATTGAGCTGACATGAAAGTAAATATAATAACAGGGCCTTTTGGCTGTCTACCCCCATATGCTATTGGAGCAGTGGAAAAATTATGGTACTCTATCGGTACAGATATGAGAAATAAGGGACATCAAGTCATCTTTATATCTAAGAAACCACTAAAAGAGAGTTCTATGGATGATAATCTTCTTCTGCATGGCTATGAAAGAACTGGATCTTGGGTAAAGGACTTTGTTCTGGATTTTGTTTTTTCAATAAAGGCATTAAGTAAAATGCCTAAATGTGATATGCTTGTGCTTAATTCAATATGGAGCCCTATTCTTTGTCTATTATTTAAATGGAAGTATCGTAGGGCTTTATATAATGTGGCACGATTTCCGAAGAAACAGATGGGGGCGTATTTTGCTATGAGTAGTTTGGCATGTGTGTCAACTGCAGTTTACAATGCATTAATAGAACAGAGTCCGAGTATGAAATCTAGGGCTTGTGTCATACCCAATCCGATTGATACTCATATATTCTGTAATGAACACATGGTAAAAACTCTTTCAGATAGTCCGGAAGTGGTTTATTCTGGCAGAGTACATAAAGAAAAGGGATTGGATATATTAGTAAAAGCAGTGACAAGACTCCATGAGGTGGGGATATCTGTTGGATTACGGATAATTGGTGCAACGAAAATAGAAGACGGAGGTAGTGGTGAAGACTATGTAGATTATTTAGAATCTTTAGTAAGAGGATACAGGATAACATGGGTGGAACCTATTTTCTCACCTAGTTTGTTGGCAAAAGAAATACGTAAAGGTGATATTTTTTGCTATCCTTCTATAGCTGGATTAGGTGAGACATTCGGTGTAGCCCCTCTTGAGGCAATGGGCTTAGGATTGGTTCCTATTGTTTCGAATTTAGATTGTTTTAAGGACTTTATAGTGGATAATGAGAACGGATTGGTCTTTGATCATACTGATGTACGATGTGATGAATTGTTAGCTAATTGTTTAATGCGCTTATTATCAGATGAAAAAATGTATTCAGAAATGTCAGCGAAAGCAATTAAAAAGTCTGCAGGTTTTAGTGTGAGTAGAGTGTCTGATATGTATATGAGTATTTTTAAAAAAGTATTAGGTGGTGAGTGAGCTTTATCGTAAAAATAAGAACCAACGTGATGCGTATTCTAGCCCATGGCCAAAGAAAGAAGCAATCATGATTCGTATATGGGAAGTGGTTTGGACACTTTTTGTAAGGTGGTTGCCAAAACCTTTTTATCGGTGGCATATATTTCTATTGAAACTGTTTGGTGCACATATTAGTGGTCATCCTTTTATTGCACCTACTGCCCGTATATATGCCCCATGGCTTTTAACCGTAGGAGATAGGTCTTGTATAGCGACTCGAAGCGAAATATATAATTTGGGACCTGTTATTATAAAAGAAAGAGTAACCATAGCACAGTATGCTTATATCTGTAATGGATCCCATGACTTATCTGATAATAAATTACCTTTGGTTGTAGGTGATGTGGTTATTGACAATGATGTGTTTATTGGAGCAAGAGCCATAATTCTGCCAGGATTACATCTTTGTCGATATTCGGTTGTTGGTGCTGGCGCAGTACTTACCAAAAATACTACTGATTTTGGCATTTATGCAGGTAATCCTGCAAGATTTATAAAAGAAAGAAATATTTATGGTGAATAATCATTATTATGGTGGCTCTTATGTTGCATAAATCTCCTAAAATCTGTTTAGCTTGTTCGGCAGGCGGGCATTTACGTGAGCTACAATTGGCTATCGGTGCTATTCCCGAGCAATGGGATTGCTATTGGCTTACCTTAAAAACGACATCAACTAAAGCTTTTATGGCAGACAAGGAACATGTATTTTTAGTGAATTTTCAACCAGCAAAGAAATGGACACTGATAGTGAACTGTTTGCAAGCAATATTCTGGGTGCTGGTGAAACGCCCAGATGTAATCATTACTACAGGAGCTGGTGTGACTGTACCTACGGTTTTTTTCGCAAAAAAACTATTGGGGACAAAAGTAATATTTGTTAATTCGGCTGCTGATGTGACACATGCTTCTAAAACTCCCGTATGGATAGAACGGTATAGTGATCTATTTTTGGTCCAATGGGAAGAGATGCGGCAATTATTTCCTAATTCAATTTGTTGTGGTGTTTTATGATTTTTGCTAGTTTAGGTACAATGAACATAGCCTTCAATCGTATGGCAAAAGCCGTGGATGAATGGGCAGCTATAACTAAGGAAGAGGTGATAGTACAAACTGGGTATACAGATTATCCCTACAAACATGCGAAAGCTTTTAAATTTTGTACAAAGGAGCAGATGAAGGGTTATATTTCTAGAGCTGATATATTAATACTTCAAGGTGGCTGGGGAGCAATATCGGAAGCGATGGAATTGAGGAAAAGAATAGTTGTGATACCAAGATATGACAAGGTAGAGCATATCCATGACCAATTTCAATTAATTAGGAAATTGGATACTTTGGGATGTGTGCTAGGGGTATTTGACGAAAGGGAGCTTGCTGCAAAAATGGAACAGGCAAAAACTTTTGAGTTTAAGCAAATAGAGAAAGGAAACGCACAGAAACTGATTGAGAAGAAACTGCAGGAGTGGTTTCCGAGATGACAATAATTAGCGAGTTCAAAATAGAATCTTATGAAAGTATCTATAATAACGTCATGCTTTAATCGTGTGGCGACGATTCGTGGTGCTATAGAGAGTGTCTTGGCGCAGGACTATAATAACATAGAGTTTATTGTTGTAGATGGGGCGAGTACAGATGGTTCGTTAGAGATTATTAGAGAATATGAAGATCGTATATCAACTATTATCAGTGAGCCTGATCATGGTATGTATGAAGCCATCAATAAGGGAATTCGTGTGGCTACAGGTGATGTAATCGGATTGCTACATTCGGATGATTTCTTTTATGATAATGGGGTCATAAGCCGCATTGTGGAACACATGAAGACTACTCGAGCGGATTTTCTGTATGGTGACGGACTTTTTGTGAATCCCGATAATACTGACAAGGTAGTACGTAACTGGATTGGCGGTGATTATCGTTTGTGGAAGGTACGTCATGGCTGGCTTCCATTACATCCTACTTGTTATATTCGCCGCGAGGTAATGATGAGACTAGGTCTTTATAACGAAAGTTATAAGATTGCTGCGGATAGTGAACTGCTGGTGCGTTATCTGATGACGGGCGGACTTTCTGTTACTTATTTGAAAGAGTATGTTGTACGTATGCGTATGGGAGGGCTTTCTACTGATAGTGCTAAGCGTAAGAAAATGTGGTGAGAGGACATTAGAGTGTATTCCTCTCACGGTCTATGGCCTACTCTGACTAAATTAGAGAAGATGGCATGGAAAGTACCACAGTTTGTATTGGCATTATTGAAAGGATAATGGCAATTAAATGAAATTGATCGTTGATTTGTGTTGATCAACTAGCCACTTTCTAAAAATAAACTTCTGAAGATTATTAGCCTATAATATAACGAAATATGTAGGTCCCTAACTTCATGCTACACACATGAATCCCCTACATTCTGCAGGTTGGGAAAAATACAGCGGTATATTCCTGATCTGTCCCCTCATATTGGCAAAATGCTGATATGTATTCTAAATATATCAACTGTCTGTGAAGATCGTTGATATATTGTTTTTTTAATACCATGCTTATTGATTAAAGATAATATTCAGATTTCTAGTTTTGTATAATAGAAAGAATTAGAATATTTTTTATTGATTATCTATTGTGTTTTTGAAAGAAAATGCATTTCTTTGTAATATAGATAAAAGCAATTTATTATGTTGACTACTGTAGAATACTTATCTTTGCTTCGTGAGTATATGCGCAAGAATGCTGCTAAATATGGTATTTCTCGCATGGGGATATTTGGCTCCGTTGCTCGTGGTGAACAACATGAGGGTAGTGATGTCGATATTTGTGTTGAAATTGATAGACCTTCTATCTTTACTTTAGTTCATATTAAAGAAGAATTGGAAAAACTATTGAAATGCCCTGTTGATCTGGTTCGGTTGCGAAATAATATGGATGAATTATTGAGAGGGTGTATCAATAAAGATGGAATTTATGTGTAAAAGTCAGATAATAGAATCATTGCTAAAGAAAATTTTCCAAACGGTGGAAAGGATATTAGCGAACTCGGAAACTATTACTTCCCCTTCTTTTTATTTATTGACTCCATCCGGAATGGAAAGACTAGAGAGTACTTGTATGTTATTAATAGCCATCGGTGAAGGAGTGAAAGGTGTTGATAAATTAACAGATAAAAAGTTATTATCTTTCTATCCAGAGATGGATTGGAAAGGTGTAATGGGAATGAGGGATATAATCGCACATCATTATTTTGATTTAGATGCTGAAATTGTTTATGACGTGATAAAACATGATTTGCCGAAGTTAAAAGATGTGTTGCAACAAATCATAGACGATTTGAAAATATCCAATCAAGCGATTGACTAAATGGTTTTTATCTCAAATTTCTAAAATACGCCCGTATCTTCCGCATAATCTTGATTCCCATCACTACGCCATCAAATACAGCCATACCGGTATTGAACGAACGCATGAGTGCATCCGCCTTGTTGGTTGCCGGAGCAAGTGGGGCAAATATTTCGCGTGTAGTAGCTGTCATGGCTTTTTTTTGGGCATGGATCTCATTTAAAAGCTTCTTTTTACGTTCGGCAATCTCTTCTAATGTAAATTTCTGCGGGGTCTGCGCATTCATAATTTATTTATTTGAATCAGTTAAAAATAAATTAGCGAGGAAGTTCACCATCGGAGAAATGATGAGCTGCTTGCGGAAAATAATAACCAGGGCGATGAGAACAACATTGATGCCTGCTATGATGGCGAAACTCGACATCAGACCGCCCACTAAAGGCTCCAATATATAAGCAAGAGCAAAAAGCAGATAAAACAGGGCAACCATGCCAAGGATAATAAGTACTAATATCATAATTAACGTGGAAAAAAGTATGGTTAACTTCTCCGTCAATTCTAATTTGGTATATTCTTTTTGAAGCTCCAGATATTTCTTGAACTCGAAAAACAACTGCTGAAAATTCTCAATACTTTTATCGTCTGCAAACATGGTCGCTCTGTTTTTAGTCTTTGGTTACTCACTTATTCTGCTATTTCTCCCTTCATCTCGGCAGCGATCTCGTCAACGAGAGTTTCCATTTCACTGCGATTAAGCTTGATTCCTTTTTTACGAAGAATCTCTGCGATTTTATGACGGGTATCTTCTCCCTTTTCAGGAGCAAATAAAATACCAAGGGCTGCACCTACGGCTGCACCACCCAGAAAAGCTGCTAAAACATTCAATCCTTTCATAATGTATAATGTTTAAAATGATTATGATACAACAAATATAACATTTTTATGGAAAGGTTGTTCGTGAAAACTGAAATTTTTTGCTACGTTTTATAATTCTTTTTTTCTTTTATGGTTTAATCTTATTTAACTGACTTTCGTAGCTAACCTTTGAAGGTTAAGGCGTACTTTTGTTTTCGAATATTGTAAATCAAAACATAATGGAAGCTAAGATTGTTTTTATAACTGGCGCCAGTAGCGGAATTGGTGAGGGTTGTGCCCGTAAATTTGCGAGGGAGGGATGGAATCTGATTCTGAATGCCCGTACCGTATCGAAACTGGAAGAACTGAAAGCTGAACTGGAAGGGGCGTATGGTGTCCAGGTTTATATATTGCCTTTTGATGTGCGCGACCGGAAATTGGCTGCCGCCTCTTTGGAATCATTACCCGAAGAATGGAAGGCGATTGATGTGTTGGTGAACAACGCCGGACTGGTGATCGGTGTGGATAAGGAATTCGAGGGTAGCCTGGATGAATGGGATATCATGATCGATACGAATATAAGGGGACTGTTGGCTATGACGCGTTTGGTGGTGCCCGGTATGGTGGAACGCGGACGCGGACATATTATTAATATAGGATCTATTGCGGGGGATGCCGCTTATCCGGGCGGAAGTGTGTATTGCGCAACGAAAGCTGCCGTGAAGGCTCTTTCGGACGGACTCCGGATTGATCTGGTGGATACTCCATTGAGAGTGACGAATGTCAAACCGGGAATGGTGGAGACAAACTTTACAGTGGTGCGTTATCGGGGAGATAAGGAAGCTGCCGATAATTTTTATAAAGGGATTCGTCCGTTGACGGGAGATGACATTGCAGAAACGGTTTATTTTGCCGCGTCGGCTCCTGCACATATTCAGATTGCGGAGGTACTTTTGATGCCTACTTATCAGGCAACAGGCACTATTTCGTATAAGAAGAAGCCGGAATAGACGTTTTTTTGACGGATTTCTTTGCCGGATGATAAAATTTCTATTATTTTGTTGCCCGAAACTAAATATAATAGACGAGAATATTGAATTATTAATTAAAACAGAGTATAGGATTATGAAAAAATTAGTCGTATTAGGAATGGGAGTATGCTTGGTGCTAGCATTTGCATCTTGTAAATCCAGCGAAAGTGCCTATAAGAAAGCTTACGAAAAAGCAAAACAGCAAGAATTGGCAGAACCGCAGGTGGAAGCTCCGGTAGAGGTTACTCCGGTGGTTGCAGCTCCTGTGACAACTACTAAAGTGGCAGATACATCCGGCGTTCGTCAGGAAAAGGTTACAGTGGTTTCCGGTAACGAAGGATTGAAAGATTATAGCGTTGTAGCAGGTAGCTTTGGTGTGAAAGCGAATGCTGAAGGCCTGAAAGATTGGTTGGACGGACAGGGATATCACTCTACGATTGCATTTAATGCTGATAAGGCAATGTATCGTGTGATTGTGAACTCTTTTGCTGACAAGACTGCTGCTGCTGAAGCTCGCGATGCATTCAAGGCTAAATACCCGAACCGTTCGGATTTCCAGGGTGCTTGGTTGCTGTATCGTGTATATTGATTTCTTTTTGGTAATATATATTGGAAAGAACGAACGTTTTTTTCCGAATAAGAAGGCGGTAACTGGGAAGTTACTGCTTTTTTATTGAAAATGAGTGGCTTTTTCGTTTAGATATTTTTATCTTTCTACTAAAAGAAGTTATAAATCATAGTGGGGAAACTTTTATAGCAAAGAAAGTTTTTACTTTTGTCAACTCTTAATTTGGAGGATGTTTTGCCTGAATGTGAATAGGGCATTAATTTAGAGATTGAATGGAACAAAAATATGTAATGGCTGCTATCGACGCGGCTCTAAAAGCAGGTGGAAAGATTCTTTCTATTTATAATGATCCGGCATCGGACTTTGAAATAGAGAGGAAAGCTGACAACTCTCCGCTAACTATAGCAGACAGAAAAGCGCATGAAGCGATTGTGGCTATTCTGAACGATACTCCTTTTCCTGTTCTTAGTGAAGAAGGGAAGCATTTAGGGTATGAGATCCGTCGAGGATGGGATACTTTATGGATTGTAGATCCGCTGGATGGAACGAAGGAGTTTATTAAGCGCAATGGAGAATTTACGGTAAATATCGCTTTGGTGCAGAACTCTGTACCTGTATTCGGTGTTATTTATGTGCCTGTTAAAAAAGAACTTTATTTCGGGATCGAAGGTGTAGGGGCTTATAAATGTTCCGGTATTGTCAGTTTGGAAGATGACGGCGTGGCATTGGAACAACTGATTGGGAAGTCGGAACAGATACCTTTGAAAGAGGTGCACGATCATCTGATCGTGGTTGCTTCCCGTTCGCACCTGTCGCCTGAAACGGAATCATATATTGCAGATTTGAAGAAGAAACACGGCAGTGTGGAGTTGATTTCGAGCGGAAGTTCAATTAAAATCTGTCTGGTTGCTGAAGGTAAGGCTGATGTATATCCGCGTTTCGCTCCGACGATGGAGTGGGATACGGCTGCCGGGCATGCGATAGCCCGTGCTGCAGGGATGGAAGTATATCAGGCTGGAAAGGAAGAACCTCTACGATATAATAAGGAGGATTTATTGAATCCGTGGTTTATCGTTGAGCCAAAAAGAGAACACTAAATAATGTTTATATGACATTTGAAATTGTATTTGTACTATTATCCCTATTAGGAATGGTAGCGGCTTTGATAGCAGATAAGATGCGTCCGGGCATGATACTTTTTTCGGTAGTGGTTTTGTTTCTGTGTGCCGGCATTCTGACTCCTAAGGAGATGTTGGAAGGGTTTAGTAATAAAGGGATGATTACCGTTGCTCTGCTGTTTCTGGTGAGTGAGGGTATTCGTCAGTCGGGCACATTGGGACAAGTGATTAAGAAGTTGCTTCCGCAAGGAAAGACGACAGTATTTAAGGCACAGTTGCGTATATTACCTTCGGTGGCATTTATTTCTGCCTTTCTGAATAATACGCCTGTTGTGGTTATTTTTGCCCCGATTATCAAGCATTGGGCTAAGTCGGTGAATCTTCCGGCTACGAAGTTTCTGATTCCTCTTTCTTATGTGACTATTTTAGGAGGTATCTGTACCTTGATCGGTACTTCTACCAATCTGGTGGTGCACGGTATGATATTGGAGGCTGGATTTGAAGGCTTTTCTATGTTCGAGCTCGGAAAGGTGGGTATTTTTATAGCTATTGCCGGAATCATTTATATATTTCTTTTCTCCAAACGTCTTTTGCCGGATGCACGTCCGGATACGGCTGTGCCGGATGAAGAAGTAGAAGAAGGGGAGAAGTTGCATCGGGTAGAGGCTGTTTTGGGTGCCCGTTTTCCCGGTATCAATAAAAAACTGAAGGATTTTAATTTCCAGCGTCATTACGGTGCGGAGGTAAAAGAGATTAAAACACGTAACGGACAACGTTTTGTGTCGAATCTGGAGGAAGTGGTACTTCACGAAGGGGATACATTGGTGGTGATGGCGGATGATACGTTTATTCCGACATGGGGGGAATCTTCTGTGTTTGTCTTGTTGACGAATGGGAATGAGCCGGATACTACCGGGAAGAAGAAGCGTTGGTTTGCTTTGTTGTTGCTGGTGCTGATGATTGTGGGTGCAACGGTAGGGGAGCTTCCGGTAACGAAGGAGATGTTTCCGGATATCAAGTTGGATATGTTTTTCTTTGTGTCTATTACTACTATTATTATGGCATGGACGAATCTGTTCCCTGCCCGTAAATATACTAAATATATTTCGTGGGATATTCTGATTACGATTGCCTGTGCCTTTGCTATCAGTAAGGCGATGGTGAACTCCGGCGTGGCGGATAGCGTTGCGAAGTTTATTATCGGATTGAGTGATGATTACGGCCCGCATGTGTTGCTTGCAATGGTATTTATTATCACGAACTTGTTTACGGAATTGATTACTAATAATGCGGCAGCGGCTTTGGCGTTTCCTTTGGCACTGTCAATCTCTGCCCAATTAGGAGTGAGCCCTACGCCTTTCTTTGTGGTAATCTGTATGGCTGCATCTGCCAGCTTCTCGACACCGATTGGTTATCAGACAAATTTGATTGTGCAAGGTATCGGTAACTATAAGTTTACGGATTTTGTACGTATCGGGTTGCCGCTTAATATTATCACTTTCTTAATCTCTGTTATTCTGATCCCGTTGATCTGGAACTTTTAAATAAAATTGTAAATGGAAGAAAAGAACCATATATATCCGATATTTGACCGCATGATGACGCGGCAGGACAAAGAAGAGCTTTTGGGGCAACACAGTGTGATGATCTGGTTTACCGGATTGAGTGGTTCCGGAAAGAGCACGATTGCCATCGCATTGGAACGTGAACTTCATAAGCGTGGATTGCTTTGCCGTATCCTGGATGGGGATAATATCCGTAGTGGAATTAATAATAACCTGGGATTCTCCGAAACGGACCGGGTGGAAAATATCCGTCGCATAGCGGAAGTGTCGAAGTTGTTTCTGGATAGTGGTATCATTACGATTGCTGCATTTATCAGCCCTAATAATGATATTCGCGAAATGGCTGCAAACATTATTGGTAAGGATGATTTTCTGGAGGTTTTCGTTAGTACTCCGCTGGAGGAATGTGAGAAACGTGATGTGAAAGGATTGTATGCGAAGGCACGGAAAGGGGAAATTCAGAATTTTACAGGAATTTCCGCACCTTTCGAGGTTCCCGAACATCCGGCTTTGTCACTGGATACTTCCAAATTGACTTTGGAGGAGTCGGTGAACCGTTTGTTGGAGCTTGTTTTGCCAAAAGTGAAGTGTATAAAATGAAATAAATATGGAAGAATATAAATTAAGCCACTTGAAGGAGCTCGAAGCCGAGTCTATTCATATCATCCGCGAGGTGGCGGCGGAATTTGAGAATCCGGTGATGCTTTACAGTATCGGAAAGGATTCCTCGGTGATGGTACGCTTGGCTGAAAAAGCGTTTTATCCGGGTAAAGTGCCATTCCCGTTGATGCATATCGATTCGAAATGGAAGTTCAAGGAGATGATTCAGTTTCGTGATGAATATGCGAAGAAGTACGGATGGAATCTGATTGTTGAAAGCAATATGGAGGCTTTTCATGCAGGGGTAGGACCTTTTACGCATGGAAGCAAGGTGCATACGGACTTGATGAAGACGCAGGCTTTGCTTCATGCGTTGGATAAGTATAAGTTTGATGCTGCATTTGGTGGTGCCCGTCGTGACGAGGAGAAGTCACGTGCGAAGGAACGTATTTTCTCTTTCCGGGATAAGTTTCACCAATGGGACCCGAAGAATCAGCGTCCTGAATTGTGGGATATTTATAATGCCCGCGTGCATAAGGGGGAAAGTATTCGTGTATTCCCGATTAGCAACTGGACTGAATTGGATATTTGGCAGTATATTCGCTTGGAGAATATTCCGATCGTTCCGTTATATTATGCTAAGGAGCGTCCGGTAATTAATTTGGATGGCAATATTATTATGGCGGATGATGACCGTTTGCCTGAAAAGTACCGTGACCAGATTGAAATGAAGATGGTTCGTTTTCGTACGTTGGGCTGCTGGCCTCTGACAGGGGCAGTGGAAAGTGGAGCTGCTACGATTGAAGAGATTGTGGAGGAAATGATGACTACGACGAAGAGTGAACGTACTACCCGTGTGATTGACTTTGACCAGGAGGGTAGTATGGAACAAAAGAAGCGTGAGGGATACTTTTAATTGTAACTAGTTATGGCAGATAATAAATTAGATATAAAAGCTTTTCTGGACAAGGATGAACAGAAAGACTTGTTGAGACTGTTGACTGCGGGTTCGGTAGATGATGGAAAATCAACGTTGATCGGACGCTTGTTGTTTGACAGTAAGAAACTGTATGAGGATCAGTTGGATGCACTGGAGCGTGATAGTAAACGTGTGGGGAATGCGGGCGAGCATATTGACTATGCGTTATTGCTCGATGGATTGAAGGCTGAACGTGAACAGGGTATTACGATTGACGTGGCTTATCGCTATTTCTCAACGAATGGTCGTAAGTTTATCATCGCGGATACTCCGGGACACGAACAGTATACCCGTAATATGATTACCGGGGGATCTACGGCTAACTTGGCTATTATCTTGGTGGATGCTCGTACCGGAGTGATTACCCAGACTCGTCGCCATACTTTCCTGGTGTCTTTGCTAGGAATCAAGCATGTGGTGTTGGCTGTCAACAAGATGGACCTGGTGGGTTTCTCGGAAGAGCGTTTTAACGAGATTGTGGCTGACTATAAGAAGTTTGTTGCTCCATTAGGTATTCCTGACGTCAACTGTATTCCACTTTCTGCATTGGATGGGGATAATGTGGTGGATAAGTCTGAACGTACTCCGTGGTACAAGGGGATTTCTTTGCTCGATTTCCTTGAAACGGTTCATATTGATAATGACCATAATTTTACGGATTTCCGTTTCCCGGTTCAGTATGTGCTTCGTCCGAATCTGGATTTCAGAGGATTCTGTGGTAAAGTTGCATCCGGTATCGTTCGCAAAGGGGATACGGTGATGGCGCTTCCTTCCGGAAAAACATCTAAGGTGAAGAGTATCGTGACTTATGACGGAGAGTTGGATTATGCCTTCCCACCGCAGTCTGTGACTTTGACGCTGGAAGATGAAATTGACGTGTCACGTGGTGAAATGTTGGTGCATCCTGACAATCTGCCGACTGTGGATCGTAATTTTGAAGCGATGATGGTTTGGATGGATGAAGAACCGATGGATATTAATAAATCGTTCTTTATTAAACAGACTACCAATTTGAGCCGTACGCGCATCGATACAATAAAGTACAAGGTGGATGTGAATACAATGGAACATCTGTCTCTGGAGAATGGTCAGTTGACCAAAGAGACTTTGCCTTTGCAATTGAATCAGATTGCCCGCGTGGTATTGACTACGGCTAAAGAGCTGTTCTTTGATCCTTATAAGAAAAATAAATCGTGCGGTTCCTTTATCTTGATCGATCCGATCACCAATAATACTTCAGCGGTAGGTATGATTATCGACCGGGTGGAAATGAAAGATATGAGCGACACGGAAGATGTGCCGGTATTGGATATGACGAAGCTGGGAATTGCTCCGGAGCATTATGAAGCAGTAGAAAAAGCAGTGAAGGAGTTGGAACGCCAGGGCTTGGCCGTACGACTAATAAAATAGATTGTTAAACAATAATTTGGAAGTTGGAAATGATGGTTTTACTGTCATTTCTAATTTTCGATTTTTAATTTTTAATTAATAAAGTGGGATTACTCGAATTTAATAAACTTCCGATTAATACATTGGTAGGTGCCGACTGGAAGACATTCAAGGCTATTACTGCCGGTCGTGAAATTGATGCAGCCTACAAGGGGAAATATCGATTGACTAAGGCTGTGTGCCGCTTGCTTTCTCCATTGGCGTCATTGCAGGACAAGCGTTACGAGAAACTGCTCGCTAATCAGCCGTTGGAGCATGACCCGGTATTTATCCTGGGACACTGGCGAAGCGGAACTACGTTTGTACATAATGTATTCTCTTGTGATAAGCATTTTGGGTATAACACTACTTATCAGACTGTATTTCCTCATCTGATGATGTGGGGACAACCTTTCTTCAAAAAGAATATGAGTTGGCTGATGCCGGATAAGCGTCCGACGGATAATATGGAACTGGCAGTGGATCTTCCCCAGGAAGAGGAGTTTGCTTTGTCGAACATGATGCCTTATACCTATTATAATTTCTGGTTTCTGCCGAAGTATCAGCAGGAGTATGCTGATAAATATCTTTTGTTTGATGACATAACGGATGCCGAATTGAAGGTATTTGAAGAGGTGTTCACTAAATTGATTAAGATTTCTTTGTGGAATACTCATGGTACTCAATTCCTTAGTAAGAACCCTCCGCATACCGGAAGGGTGAAGGAATTAGTGAAAATGTTCCCGAATGCTAAGTTTATCTACCTGATGCGTAATCCGTATACCGTATTCGAATCTACACGCAGTTTCTTTACAAATACGATTCAGCCGTTGAAGTTGCAGGATGTCAGCAATGAACAATTGGAGGAAAATATCCTTTCTATCTATGCAAAGCTTTATCATAAGTATGAATCGGATAAGAAGTTTATTCCGGAAGGTAACCTGATGGAAGTGAAATTTGAAGATTTCGAAGCGGATGCGATGGGTATGACGGAAACTATTTATAAGTCTCTTTCTATCCCCGGATTTGCTGAAGCACGTAGCGATATAGAAAAATACGTGGGCGGAAAGAAGGGATATAAGAAGAATAAATATAAATATGACGACCGTACGATTCAATTGGTAGAAAAGAACTGGGATTTTGCTTTGAAACAATGGGATTATAAATTATAAGAAGAAAAAGAAAGGAAAAGTATTGATGATTCAGAAAAGCATTCATCGCCTGTTGATGACAGGTTTCGTTGCATTTATTTCTTCCTTGTCTTTGATGGCGCAACATAAAGTTGAGGTGGTTCCTTTCGGGGACATGAATCAATGGGTGGACCGTCAGATAAAGGAGTCGAGCATTATTGGCGGGAATACTAAGAATGTATATGCGATAGGGCCGACGTCGGTGATCAAGGGGGATCAGGTTTATAAGAATATGGGTGGTTCGCCTTGGGCTACTTCGAATGTGATGGCGAAAGTGGCCGGTATTACGAAAACTAATACTTCGGTCTTTCCGGAGAAGCGGGGAGATGGATACTGTGCACGTTTGGATACACGCATGGAAAGTGTGAAAGTGCTGGGATTGGTTAATATTACAGTGTTGGCGGCAGGGTCTATCTTTACCGGTTCGGTGCATGAGCCGATTAAGGGCACTAAAAATCCGCAGAAAATGCTGCAGACGGGTATTCCGTTTACAAAAAAACCGGTTGCTCTTCAGTTTGATTACAAGGTGAAGATGTCTGACCGGGAGAATCGTATTCGTGCTACCGGTTTCAGTAAGATTACGGATGTGCCCGGAAAAGATTATCCGGCAGCTATCCTGTTACTGCAAAAACGTTGGGAAGATGCCAATGGAAATGTGTATGCGAAACGGATAGGGACAATGGTGACTTATTATTATCACTCTACGGACTGGAAAAATAATGTAACTTATGAGATTATGTATGGTGATATAACGAATCGTCCGGAATACAAGGCGCACATGATGCGTCTGCAAGCAACCGAAAGTTATACGGTGAACAGCAAGGGTGAAAGCGTGCCTATCCACGAAGTGGCCTGGGGAGATGAAAATGATGTTCCGACTCATATGTATATTCAATTTACATCCAGTCATGGAGGAGCTTATATCGGTTCTCCGGGAAATACATTATGGGTTGACAATGTAAAACTGGTATATTAACAAAGTATATAGACAAAGAAGAGAAATAGTCAGTGATATCATTTATCATTGACTATTTTTTTTGTTTTAATTCTTTTGTCACAAACCCTTTCAGATGCCTTCTGGAGTTATCTAAGACTTTTATCGCTCTATAAAAATCTATGAATGAATGAAAATTTACGTGTTTTTTTGTTTGTGTTATATTAAATATCTATATTTGCACCAAATTTAGAAAGAAGAATGACGTTTATTGTCTCTTAGTCAGGTGTAGAACATTTGGGTTGTGTATCTATCCTGTAAGACAATTGAAATATATTATTTACTAAAATAAATTGAGATGAAAAAGGGTTTATTGTTTATTTTATTGGCAGCAGCATCTGTATGTTTGCCTGCACAAGAAAAAGAAAATGCAGCAAAGAGTTATAGAGTGGAAACTAACCGCTTTGGTGCTAACTGGTTTATTAGTGGTGGCGTTGGCGCACAAATGTATTTTGGCGACAATGATGGTAAAGCCGATTTCGGAAAACGTCTTGCTCCGGCACTTGACATTGCTGTAGGTAAGTGGTTTACTCCAGGTATCGGATTACGCGTGGCTTACAACGGTCTTCAGGCTAAAGGTGCTACTCCTTATGCTAACGGTCCGCTTGTAGACGGAGGACAGTACTCTAATGGTTACTACAAAGAAAAATGGAATGTTGTTAACCTTCACGGAGACGTATTGTTGAACCTTACCAATATGTTCTGTGGTTATAAAGAAGATCGTCTGTACTCATTCATTCCTTATGTAGGTGCTGGATTCGTACACACAGGTAAAGGTCCTGGTTATGATGAACTGGGTATCAATGCCGGTTTGATCAACCGCTTCCGTCTGTCTTCAGCTTTGGATCTTAACGTTGAATTGCGCGGACTTTTGATGAAAGGCGCATTTGGTAACTCAGGTCCTGAAGGATTGGCTGGTCTGACTGTAGGTGTTACTTACAAGTTCAAGAAACGTGGTTGGGATGCTGTTCCTACTGTACCGATGGTTCCGGAAAGTCAGTTGAACGACATGAGAGACAGAGTAAACGCTCTGAAGGGTGAAAACGAATCTTTGAAACGTGACTTGGTTGAAGCACGTAACAAAAAACCGGAAGTGATCGTTAAGAAAGAAGCTGGTTTCATTCCACGTTACGTTGTTGTATTTAATATCGGAAAGAGCAACATCAGCAAGAGAGAGTATATGAATATCGAAGCTATGGCTAAAGGTATCAAAGCAACTGATAAAGTATTTACTGTAACAGGTTATGCTGATAAAGGTACTGGTTCTGCTGAATATAACATGAAATTGAGTAAGAAGAGAGCTGAAGCAGTTCGTGACCTGATGGTTAATGAATTCGGTGTTCCTGCTTCTCAGTTGAAAGTTGATTACAAGGGTGGCGTAGGCAACATGTTCTATGATGATGCTAAGTTAAGCCGTGTAGCTATTGTTGAAGAATAATATACATTTTAAATAATAGAATAAAAGAGACGTTTCCTTTCACGGGAAGCGTCTTTTTTGTATTTTTGTACCCCATGAGCAGAATAGTAGCAATTGATTATGGAAGAAAGCGTACTGGGATAGCTGTGAGCGATACTATGCAGTTGATTGCAAACGGATTGACAACAGTGCCTACGCATGAACTTCTGAACTTTATCGGTGAATATATGACTAAAGAACCGGTGGAGCGGATTATTATTGGATTGCCAAAGCAAATGAATAATGAGGTTTCGGAGAATATGAAGAATATAGAACCTTTTGTTCGTTCGCTGAAGAAGCGCTATCCGGATCTTCCGGTCGAATATGTGGACGAACGGTTTACTTCTGTTCTTGCGCATCGTACCATGTTGGAGGCCGGTCTGAAGAAAAAGGACCGCCAAAACAAAGCATTGGTGGATGAGATAAGTGCTACTATTATTTTGCAAACATATTTGGAGAGTAAACGTTTTTAATAGAAGATATTGAATAACTTAATTTTTAGTAGAGTATAAAAATATGATTTTACCTATTTATGTATATGGTCAGCCTGTATTGAGAAAGGTTGCAGAGGACATAACACCGGATTATCCGAACCTGAAAGAGTTGATTGAAAACATGTTTGAAACAATGGTACACGCCGATGGCGTAGGACTGGCTGCTCCGCAGATTGGTTTGCCTATTCGCGTGGTTACTATTACATTGGATCCGCTTTCGGAGGAGTACCCTGAATTTAAAGACTTCAATAAGGCTTATATCAATCCCCACATTTTGGAAGTCGGGGGCGAAGAAGTGAACATGGAAGAGGGTTGTCTCAGTCTTCCCGGTATTCATGAAACAGTGAAAAGAGGTGATAAAATTCGCGTGAAATATATGGACGAGAATTTTGTGGAGCATGAAGAAGAGGTGGAGGGTTATCTGGCTCGGGTGATGCAGCATGAATTCGATCATTTGGATGGTAAGATGTTTATCGACCATATCTCACCGCTTCGTAAGCAGATGATTAAAGGAAAGCTGAATACGATGTTGAAGGGAAAAGCACGCAGTTCTTATAAGATGAAACAGGTGAAATAAAGATAAAAAACGTTTATATCCCTGTTAAGTAAGCGAAAAGCATTATTTTTGCTTCGTTTACAAGCATAAAATATCAATGGTAAAAAGAATCTTAACAGTTTTATTACTGTTCCCAACGCTGGTGTGTGCTCAGATAAATACGGATCGGGTGATGACTATTGCCCGAAACGCTCTTTATTTTGAGGACTATGTACTTTCTATTCAGTACTTTAACCAGGTTATTAACGCTAAACCTTATCTGTATGAGCCCTATTTCTTCAGGGCATTGGCAAAACTAAATCTGGAGGATTTCCAGGGTGCTGAAACAGACTGTGATGCAGCTATCCAACGCAATCCGTTTGTGGTGGGTGCTTATCAGATTCGTGGTTTGGCAAGGATTCGTCAGAGTAAATTTGATGGAGCGATTGAAGATTACAAGAAAGCATTGCATTATGATCCGGAGAATATTACCTTATGGCATAATCTGACATTATCTCATATCCAGAAGAAAGATTATGATGCTGCGAAAGAGGATTTGGAAAGTTTGCTGAAAGTATCTCCGCGTTATACCCGCGCTTATTTGATGAGGGGGGAAGTGTCTTTGCAACAGAAGGATACGATTGCTGCCTTGAACGACTTCAATAAGGCTCTTGAACTGGATAAATATGATCCGGATGCATGGTCTGCAAGAGCGATTGTTAAATTACAGCAGGCTAAGTATGCGGAAGCTGAAGCGGATTTCAACCGTGCTATTCCTTTGAGCGCTAAGAATGCGGGAAATTATATAAACCGTGCATTGGCACGCTTTCACCAGAATAATTTGAGAGGCGCTATGAGCGATTATGATCTGGCGTTGGATATTGATCCGAATAACTTTATCGGTCATTATAACCGTGGTTTGTTGCGTGCTCGGGTAGGAGATGACAACCGGGCTATTGAAGATTTTGACTTTGTCATCAAGATGGAACCGGATAATATGATGGCTGTCTTTAACCGTGGATTGCTACGTGCCCAAACGGGTGATTATCGCGGGGCAATACAAGATTACACAACTGTTATCAACCAGTATCCGAACTTCCTTGCCGGATATTACCAGCGTTCGGAAGCTCGCAGAAAGATTGGTGACAAGAAAGGAGCGGAGCAGGACGAGTTTAAAGTCATGAAAGCTCAAATAGATAAGCAGAACGGTGTGACGAATAAAGATGTAGCACAGAATAAGGATAAGGAAAACGAAGAGGAAGGCGGAGAGAAGACCCGTAAGAAATCAGATAAGAATATGAATAACTATCGTAAGATAGTGATTGCCGATGATTCCGAAGCTGAACAACGCTATACAAGTGATTATCGTGGACGTGTGCAGGATAAGAACGTAAATATAAAACTGGAACCGATGTTCGCTTTGACTTATTATGAGAAGATGAGTGACGTGAAGCGTTCGGTGAACTTCCACAAATATATTGAGGATTTAAACCGTACAGGTATACTTCCGAAACGTCTTCGCATCACGAATATGGAAGCTCCGTTGACGGAAGAACAGGTGAAAGTGCATTTTGCCTTGATCGATACACATACATCGGCTATTGTGGAAGATGAAAAGAATGCCTCAAAACGTTTTGCCCGTGCAATTGATTTTTATTTGGTGCAGGACTTCTCGAGTGCGGTCTCTGATTTGACTCAGACCATCTTGCTGGATGGTGATTTCTTCCCGGCATATTTTATGCGTGCATTGATTCGTTGTAAACAGTTGGAATATCAGAAGGCGGAACAAGCTGTCGAAACAGATGTTGTTCCTGGTGATAATAAGCGTAAAGAGATTACCGCGGTAGATTATGAGGTAGTCAGAAAAGATTTGGACAAGGTGATTAATCTGGCTCCGGACTTTGTATATGCATATTATAATCGTGCCAATGTTTCTGCCATGTTGAAAGATTACCGGGCTGCAATTGTCGACTATGATAAGGCGATCGAGCTGAATCCTGATTTTGCAGACGCTTACTTCAATCGTGGACTGACTCATATTTTCTTAGGAAATAATAAGCTGGGTATTTCTGATTTGAGTAAAGCCGGTGAGTTGGGGATTGTTTCTGCTTATAATGTTATCAAACGTTTTACGGATCAATCGGAATAACATTTTTTTGATAAAAAATAGAAAACTCAAAAGATTTAGTTACTTTTGCGTTCAAATTATGAAAATATAACATCATCATATTATGATAAAGATAACATTTCCCGATGGCTCCGTTCGTGAGTATAACGAAGGAGTGAACGGTTTACAGATTGCTGAAAGTATCAGCTCGCGTCTGGCACAGGAAGTGCTGGCATGTGGAGTGAACGGCGAGACTTATGATTTAGGACGTCCTATTAATGAAGATGCTAATTTTGTTCTTTATAAATGGGATGATGAAGAAGGTAAACATGCGTTTTGGCATACAAGTGCACACTTGTTGGCGGAAGCTTTGCAGGAACTTTATCCGGGTATCCAGTTTGGTATCGGACCGGCTATCGAGAACGGATTCTACTATGATGTGGATCCGGGTGAAGCTGTGATTAAAGAAAGCGACCTTCCAGCCATTGAAGCTAAAATGTTGGAACTGGCTGCAAAGAAAGAAGAGGTAGTCAGAAAAAGCATCGCAAAAACAGATGCTCTGAAAATGTTTGGCGATCGCGGCGAAACATACAAATGTGAATTGATCTCCGAACTGGAAGACGGACACATTACAACTTATACCCAGGGTGCATTTACTGACCTTTGTCGTGGTCCTCACTTGATGACGACTGCTCCGATCAAGGCTATCAAGTTGACTTCAGTGGCTGGTGCTTACTGGCGCGGTCATGAAGATCGTAAGATGCTGACCCGTATTTATGGTATCACGTTCCCGAAGAAAAAAATGCTGGATGAATATCTGGTATTGCTGGAAGAAGCGAAGAAGCGTGACCACCGTAAGATCGGTAAGGAGATGCAGTTGTTTATGTTCTCCGAAACTGTAGGTAAGGGACTTCCTATGTGGTTGCCGAAAGGTACTGCATTGCGTCTGCGTCTGCAAGAGTTCTTGCGTCGTATTCAGACACGTTACGATTATCAGGAAGTAATCACTCCGCCAATTGGTAATAAATTGCTGTATGTGACTTCAGGTCACTATGCAAAATATGGTAAGGATGCATTCCAGCCTATTCATACTCCGGAAGAGGGTGAAGAGTATTTCTTGAAACCAATGAACTGCCCTCACCACTGTGAGATTTACAAGAACTTCCCACGTTCATATAAGGACCTTCCATTGCGTATTGCAGAATTTGGTACGGTTTGTCGTTATGAACAAAGTGGTGAGTTACATGGTTTAACTCGTGTACGTAGCTTTACACAGGATGATGCGCATATCTTCTGCCGTCCGGAACAAGTGAAAGATGAATTCCTTCGTGTGATGGATATCATATCTATCGTGTTCCGTTCTATGGATTTCCAGAATTTTGAAGCACAGATATCCTTGCGTGATAAAGTGAACCGTGAAAAGTACATCGGTAGCGATGATAACTGGGAGAAGGCTGAACAGGCTATTATCGAGGCTTGTGCGGAAAAAGGATTGCCTGCTAAGATTGAGTATGGAGAAGCAGCTTTCTATGGTCCTAAACTTGACTTTATGGTGAAAGACGCTATCGGTCGTCGTTGGCAGCTGGGTACGATTCAGGTTGACTACAACTTGCCGGAACGTTTTGAACTTGAATATATGGGTTCTGACAATCAGAAGCATCGTCCGGTAATGATTCACCGTGCTCCGTTCGGATCAATGGAACGTTTTGTTGCCGTGCTGATTGAACATACTGCCGGTAAGTTCCCATTGTGGTTGACACCGGAACAGGTCGTTATTCTGCCAATCAGTGAGAAGTTCAATGAATATGCAGAGCAGGTGAAGATGTATCTGAAGATACACGAAATCCGTGCGATTGTAGATGATCGTAACGAGAAGATCGGCCGTAAGATTCGTGATAATGAGATGAAACGTATTCCTTATATGCTGATTGTCGGCGAAAAAGAAGCAGAAAATGGAGAAGTTTCTGTTCGTAGGCAAGGCGAAGGTGACAAAGGAACCATGAAATTTGAAGAATTTGCTAAAATTTTGAACGAAGAAGTTCAGAATATGATAAATAAATGGTAACTTTGCAGCCGTTTCAGAATAAAATATTTAGTATAACAATAAAAAGATCAAACTAGGAAGTAAACGTTTTTAATGAAGAATGACACTCTAAAAGGGCAATACAGAATCAATGAACAGATTCGTGCCAAGGAAGTTCGCATAGTAAGCGATGATATTGAACCGAAAGTATATCCAATCTTTCAGGCTCTGAAAATGGCTGAAGAGAGAGAATTGGATTTAGTGGAAATTTCTCCTAATGCTCAACCCCCTGTTTGTCGTATTATTGATTATTCTAAATTTCTTTATCAATTAAAGAAACGCCAGAAGGAACAGAAAGCGAAGCAGGTTAAGGTTAATGTGAAGGAAATCCGTTTCGGACCCCAGACAGACGACCATGATTACAACTTTAAGTTGAAGCATGCTAAAGGATTTTTGGAAGATGGCGATAAGGTGAAGGCTTATGTATTCTTTAAAGGTCGCTCCATCCTTTTCAAGGAGCAAGGTGAAGTGCTTTTGCTTCGTTTTGCAAATGACCTGGAAGACTACGCTAAAGTAGATCAAATGCCGATACTGGAAGGTAAGCGCATGACTATTCAGCTTTCTCCGAAAAAGAAAGAAGCTTCTAAAAAGCCGGCAACAGCTGGAACACCGAAACCTGCTGCTCCTGCACAAAAAGCAGAGAAGCCGGAAACGGGCGAAGAATAAGAAAGGATGCGTAACGCGCAGGTATAGTGCGTTGCCATTATATATTTAATAATTTAAAAACAAGTAAGATGCCAAAGATGAAGACTAACTCCGGTTCTAAAAAAAGGTTTACCCTTACCGGAACAGGTAAAATCAAAAGAAAGCACGCTTTTCACAGTCACATTTTGACTAAGAAAACTAAGAAGAGAAAAAGAAATCTGTGCTACTCTACAACTGTTGATACAACAAATGTAAGCCAGGTTAAGGAACTCTTAGCAATGAAGTAATCAAAAGCGTAAAAGTATTATTAAAGTATTAACCGAATGCATTAGCCTGAAGTTCGCTGCGTGAAGTAGCGGCGCTAACATTCAAAAAAAGTAAAACTATGCCAAGATCAGTAAATCATGTTGCTTCAAAAGCAAGAAGAAAGAAAATTTTGAAATTAACCAGAGGTTACTTTGGTGCAAGAAAGAATGTATGGACCGTAGCTAAAAACACTTGGGAAAAGGGTTTGACTTACGCGTTCCGTGACCGTAGAAATAAGAAAAGAAACTTCCGCGCTCTTTGGATACAACGTATCAACGCTGCTGCACGTCTTGAAGGAATGTCTTATTCTAAATTGATGGGCGGTCTGCACAAAGCCGGTATTGAAATAAACCGTAAGGTTTTGGCTGATTTAGCTATGAATCACCCGGAAGCTTTCAAAGCTGTAGTTGCAAAAGCAAAAGCTGCTTAAGCATCAATAGTTTACGAGTTACAAAGTGTCAGTTACTAAGCTAGTAACTGGCACTTTTCTTTTGTTAGGCAGATGAAAGGGAATAAAAAAAATGTTAGTTGGCAAACAAAATCCTTTTTTTTCTTGTTAGTTTCATGTATTCTTATTACATTTGTGATACAAAAATATTAGCCGTATCGACTGGATCGGGAAACTCTTCAAATTAATCTGATGCACCGAGAAAGCTTCGTTCTTCAATGGCGGGCCACATCCTTCGGGACAGCTTTAAGCCGGTGGATTACAAAGAGGACGAGCGCTCAAATCTTGTTCTATCAGAGTTTCATCACATCGTCGATGCGGCTTTTTTATATACTTTTCTATGATATTCTATTTCTCCGGTACAGGTAATTCTAAATGGATTGCAAATCAGCTTTCCAAAGAGCAAAAAGAAGAATTAGTTTTTATTCCCGATGCGTTAAATAACGGAACGTTCGAGTTTTGTTTGCGGGAAGATGAAAAGATCGGTTTTGTATTTCCTGTCTATTCGTGGGCTCCTCCTGAAATCGTACTTAATTTTATTCGGCAACTCTCTTTAAAGGGGTATAAAAGACAATATTTGTTTTTTGTTTGTTCCTGTGGGGATGATACCGGGCTTACGCAGCAGGTGCTGGAGAAGGCTTTGAGTCATAAAGGCTGGAAGTGTCATGCAGGCTTTTCTGTGACTATGCCCAATAATTATGTATTGCTTCCCGGTTTTGACGTAGATAAGAAAGAGCTGGAGGAGAAAAAACTGGCAGATGCTATTCCGGCTGTCAATCAAATAAATGCTTCGATAAGTAGGAGAGAGGAGTTGTTTCTTTGTCATGAAGGGAGTATTCCTTTTATTAAGACGAGGATTATCAATCCTTTATTTAATCGCTTTCAGATGTCTCCCGAGAATTTTTATACTACGGATGCTTGTATTGGATGTAAGCGTTGTGAGAAGAGTTGTCCGGTAGGGAATATTATGATGGTGGGCAGAAAGCCTGTTTGGGGGATGGATTGCACCTCATGCCTGGCATGTTATCATGTTTGTCCGCAGCATGCGGTGCAATATGGGAAAAGAACGAAAGATAAAGGGCAGTATTTCAATCCTAATTAATCTACTCGCCAATTAATCTACTCGTCTTTGATTTTAATGCAGCAATTGGATAAGTCTTCAATGATAGCCAGGCTTTCTACTCTGACACCTTGCTCCTCAAGTTTTTTACGCCCATTTTGGAAGGCTTTTTCAATAATGAATCCCATTCCTACCAAATTTGCTCCGGATTGCTTGATGAGGTCGATAATGCCTAATGCGGCATTGCCATACGCGAGGAAGTCATCCACGAAAAGAACATTGTCATTTGGAGTGAGGAAATCGGCACTGATAACGACTTCATAATCACGATCTTTAGTGAATGAGTGCACAGTGGTGCTTAGTGCATTCTGGATGGTTTTAGGAGACTTTTTCTTTGCAAATACAACTGGTAAATCCATTAGGTAGCCTGTCATGATAGCCGGGGCGATGCCGCTGGCTTCGATTGTCATAATCTTATTTACGTTTGTGGCTGCAAAACGACGGACAAACTCGACTCCGATTGATTTCATCAGGACAGGGTCCATTTGATGATTAATAAAACCGTCTACTTTCAGGATACCTCCTTCGTAGCATTTTCCGTCTTGCAGAATTCTTTTTTTAAGTAATTGCATGCTGTATGATATTAATTAATAATGTGCTAATATTCCATTCCGCATGGTGAAAACGGCGGTTGGTATATTAGCACATGGATATTTGAATCGTTACTTGTTGTCTCTTAAGTCTTTCACCCGGACGGCTTTTCCTTCGCTTTGAGGGAGAGAGCCTTTCTTTACCAGTTTAACTTTAGGAGTTACCAATATTTCATCCTTCAATTGGCGGGTAATATCCTTGCGGATCTTCTCCAGTTCAATATAATTGTCGGTAGAAAGGTCGCTTAATTCTACTTCGACGATCATTTCGTCTTGGTTGTTGACAGTTTCCAGCGTAATCAGGTAGTTGCTGCCTAATTCGGGGAATTGTACCAGAATCTTTTCTACCTGCATCGGGAAGATGTTTACTCCCTTGATAATGAACATATCATCACTGCGGCCTTTGATACGGTCGATACGGATATGGGTACGGCCACATGGGCATTTTCCGGGAAGAATACGGGTTAAATCGCGGGTACGATAGCGAATTAACGGCATCATTTCACGATCAAGAGTCGTAAGTACTAATTCTCCGATTTCTCCTTCCGGAACAGGTTCGCCTGTTTCCGGATCGATAATTTCTACCAGGTAACAGTCTTCCCAGAAGTGCATTCCATTCTGTTCCTGACATTCGAAGGCAACACCGGGGCCGTTCATCTCTGTCATACCGAAGCTGTTGTATGCTTTTACGCCCAGCATTTTTTCTATTTTCCGGCGTTGTTCGTCGGTATGGGGTTCGGCACCGATAACCAGGGTTTTCAGTGTGGTTCCTTTGGGATCGAGACCTTCTTCCTGGAAGACTTCTGCAAGGCGGATGGCATAGCTGGGGATAGCATGTAAAGCGGTAGTCTTAAAGTCGTTGATGAATTTAATCTGTCGTTTACTGTTTCCTGCAGCGGCAGGGACTGTCAGGCAGCCCAAGCGTTCTGCACCGTATTGGAAGCCTAAACCTCCTGTAAACATACCGTATCCGGAGCTGTTTTGGAAAACGTCAGTCTTGCGTATTCCTACTGCATACAGACAGCGGGCTACCAGGTTAGCCCAGGAATCGAGGTCGTGTTGTGAGTGAACGATAACAGTCGGGTTTCCGGTGGTACCACTGGAAGAGTGAATACGTACACCATCATTGCTCATATCACCTGCCACCAGTCCGAACGGGTAGTGGGCGCGCATGTCAGATTTGGTAGTGAAAGGTACTTTGCGGATATCATCCAATGACTGTATGCTATCTGCCGTGATGCCATGTTTGCTGAAAACTTCTTTGTAATATGGAGCGTTCGCAGCTATATTAATTGTTTTTTTAAGCCGTTGAAGCTGCAATTCCTGCAACTTCTCCCGGCTCATGGTTTCTAATTCTTCTTCCCAGTATTGTGTACTCATGGTAATGCCTTTTATTGCATCAGCTTTTCCGCAATTTCTTTGCCGGCTGCCAATGCTTTAAGATTCATTTCTACAATTGCTTCTCCCTTGCGCTGGAAGATTTCACGGATGCTGTCTTGCACTTTTTCGTAATCAATACCCAGGAATGGGATTGTTGCTCCCAGTAAGACAATGTTGGCAACGCGGGCGGAGCCTACTTCTTTTGCCACTTTGTCTACGTTCAATACTATTTTATGAGGCAGTTTGTTGATTTCTGCCATCACTTTGTCTGTTTCCGGATAATTGGGGATGTTGACAAACGGAGTTTCGTTAGTCACCAACCAGCCGTTAGGGCTAAGGTAGGGGAGGTAACGCAATCCTTCCATCGGTTCCAATGAGATGATGAGATCACATTTGCCTGATGGGATCAGGTCTGAAGCAATCGGCTGGTCGCTGATACGGAGATTGGATTGGACATCTCCTCCGCGTTGGCTCATTCCGTGTACTTCCGCTTGTTTCATGTATAATCCTTCTTTCAAGGCAGCTTTGCCGATTACTGTGGCAATGGACAGAATTCCCTGTCCGCCGACTCCTGATAATATAATGTCTTTTTTCATGGCTTACTTACTTCTTTTTTTGCGTGCTAATGTCTGGATACACTCTCTGCGTGGGATAATGACAGATACACCACGATATTCGATTTCTTCGCGAATGATTTGCTTCATTTCCTCATAGTTCTTCTTCAATGGAGTAACTACACGGATATGGGCCGGATCTACTCCGATACCTGCACAGATCGCTTCGATGCGTCCGGTTCCGGCAGAATCCTGTCCACCTGTCATGGCGGTGGTTTCATTGTCGGAGATGACGATGGTTACACTGGCGTTCTCGTTCACGCAATCTAACAGTCCGGTCATTCCGGAATGGGTGAACGTTGAGTCGCCGATGACAGCTACAGCCGGGAAAAGACCTCCGTCAGCGGCACCTTTTGCCATCGTAATGGAAGCACCCATATCCACGCATGAATTAATTGCATTGAAAGGAGCATTTGCACCTAATGTATAACAGCCGATATCGCTGAATACTTTATGAGATGGATATTCTTCTTTCAGAACTTCGGTCAGCGTGATATACATATCGCGGTGTCCGCAGCCTTCGCAAAGTGCAGGCGGGCGCATTTCTACAACAGAAGGAATACCGAATTCCGATTTATTCTCTTTACCTACGGCACGGGCTACAGAGTCCGGATTTAACTCTCCGTCCTGTGACAGAGTACCGTCGAGGCGTCCTTTTACTTTAACGCCGATACCCAGATAACCTTTCAATTGTTTTTCTACAAAGGGTTGTCCGTCTTCCAGAACTAGGATTTCGTCACAAGACTCGATCAATTGATGCAATTGTTTTTTAGGCAATGGATATTGGCCGATCTTGAGTACCGGATATTCGCAACCTTCCGGATAGTTTTCCATCAGATAATTGTAACCGATACCACAAGCTACGATTCCCAGCTTTTTGTTAGGACCGTCTGTGTATTTATTATAAGGTGATTCTTCTGAAGCTTTGATAAATTCGTCTTGGCGGGCAAGCAATACTTTGTAGCGTTTGCGGGCATTTCCCGGCAACAAGATGAACTGACGCGGATCTTCGCTGAAAGAGATGCTGTTCTGCGGCTTCTGCTCTTTGCGTTCTACTCCTGAACGGGAGTGTGCCAGGCGGGTTACCATACGCATCAGGATCGGTTCGCCTACTTTTTCAGAGAATTCGAAACCACTGTATACCATATCATACGCTTCCTGCTGATTGCTTGGTTCGTACATCGGTATCAGTGAGAAATCTCCGTAGAAACGGCTGTCCTGTTCGTTCTGCGAGGAGTGCATACTGGGGTCGTCTGCGGCTATCACAATCAATCCGCCTTTCACGCCTGTGATGGCAGAGTTGACGAAACAGTCGGCAGCTACATTCATACCTACGTGCTTCATACAAACTAATGCCCGTTTACCTACGAAAGACATACCCAACGCAGCTTCCATCGCTGTTTTTTCATTGGCACACCAACGGTTGTGTATATTCTGTTCGGTCGTTATAGGGGCCATTTGAATATATTCCGTAATTTCAGTTGAAGGAGTACCCGGATAGGCATAAACGCCTGAAAGTCCGGCATCCAGTGCAGCTTGTGCAATGGCTTCATCGCCAAGTAAGAGTTGCTTGCTCATATCTATTTCTTTTATTTAGTGTTGATCACAGTTTGTTAATCTATCGGGCAAAGATAGGCTTTTCCGTTCGTTTTATCACAAATTTACTTGAAAATCTTTCTTTCATTCAGGGCTTTCCAGTATTTTCTTGCATTTGCCATGTGGTCGGCGTAATTGGAGGCAAAGTTGTGAGTACCGGAAAAATCTTCTTTGGCGCACATGTAGATATAGTTATGTTTGGTATAGTTCAACACGCTGTCTATTCCCTTTTTAGAGGGAATACGGATGGGACCCGGAGGTAATCCGGTATTTATATAGGTATTGTAGGGAGAATTGACTTTTAAATGCTCGTTGGTAATTCGGCGCAGGCCAAAATCCTGCAGGGCAAATTTGATGGTGGGATCTGCTTGTAAGGGCATATCTTGATGTAACCGGTTGATATACAATCCGGCTACCATTGGCTTTTCTTCGTTGTTGTTGGTCTCTTCTTCAACGATGGAAGCAAGTGTGCTGACTTCTTCCGGTGTCATGCCGATGGCGGTAGCTTGTGACAGGCGATCTTTATTCCAGAAGCGTTTGTGTTCGTCCTTTATTCGTTTAAAGAATTCGTCTACGCTCATATCCCAATATACCTGATAGGTTTCCGGTATGAAAAGGCTGGGGAGTGTTATACTGGTATATCCCATTTGAACTAGGAAAGTAGAGTCGAACAGTTGGCTCGCGATTTCGGCAGAGTCTATCATGAGTTGCTTGCCGATGCTTCGCGCCAATCGGTCTAATGTCCGGACGCTTCCGATAGTAAGGTTCATAGGTTCCTGATAACCTCTGGAAAAACGGCTATATACATGATAGACGTTGTCATTGGGGCGAATGGCATAACGACCGGTGTGGATATTCTGATTGAAATCCTTGTATTTTGCCATCCACTGGAATCCGGTGAACTTATTGACATGCCCGAATTCTTTTATTTTATGGTAAATAGAATCGGCAGTATCATCCCGGTCTACATAAATATATACGGTTTTAGATGGGTGAAATTGGGGGGCAAACAGATAATAATAAAAGGTGCCTCCGGCAACTGCACAAAGGAGGAATGCTCCGATTAGAATTGATAGTAGAATATTTCTCTTTTTTTTCTTCATCTTTTGAGGTGTATTTAAAAAGTTCGTCAAAGATAAAAAGAATTTGGATAGGAGTGTTCTCTTTTTAGGATGAATCATAAGGCGATTACATCAAAAGTATATTTTCTTTCGGTGCGATTGTGAATTCATTCTTTCACGTTACGTCTGCCTTGCTTGATTTATTCAGCTGCTTATTGTGTCTCTTTGTTTTCATTGTGATTATCTTTTTGTTTCCAGAGTAGTTCCATTATTCCCATATATTGTGGGACTATTTTCCCGCAATATATGGGAATGTTTTCTCATAAAATAAGAGAATACTTTCCCACAATATGTGGGAATAAGACAATCTCTTGACGTTACAATGGGAAACCTTGAGAGTAATACAACAACTCCCTTTTATTGAAGTGAGAGTCTGTTTGTAACTAGAATGCCATTGGCACAAGGAAATGAATTCATTTCAGAGAAACGAGTTTTGCTACTTAATTAGGCCACAGGGAGTAATTAATATCTGCTTCTATTTTGTTTTCTATCTCATCGGGCAGAGGTGCGAAGAAATCCATGTTAGTCAGGCTCTCGATGCTATCTATTGTTACCGCATAGGATGATAGAGGTTCTACTGCCTGCTCATTATTGAATAAGAAACCGATAGCTCGCATCGGCTTGACAAAAGGAGAAAGGACTACTTTAAAAAACTTTTGAGGTACTACGACTTTATTCTTTCCGATTGTTTTGGGATATTTTTCAATAATAGGACCACATATAATAATGATGGTGCTGTCTGCTATGGCCCAATCCCGGATCTTTTCTTCCAGATTTTTCCATCCTCTTCTGTTTAGTTGTGGATGTTGCGGACACATATTGCTGAAATAAAATGATTCTTTCATGGCTTCAGGACTCCATTTCATATCTGCGGCGGGAGCCATGTGACCTTTGTCATATCCTGAACGGGTATAGTCGGCATTTGTGGCAATCGGACCTGTCACTAGTGGATCGGTAATAAAGCGATTACCTCTTTTTTCTTTTCCTTTGGTTTCTTTTCTTGTTAATTCGTAAGAAACCCAGTTGGGAATTTTTAAATCTTTGTTGTATGATACCGTATATCCGCTATGGCGGATGATTTGTTCTTGCCGGGGAACTAGTGATATAGGTGTCTCCAGATCTTTACCGGGTGGAATTTGAAAGGAAGTATCAGTTTGCGGTTCGTTATTTTTCTGGATATTAATCTGCTGGCAATACAAATAAACACCAAAAAGAATAGGAATGAGCACAATAATGGCGATGATACATCCTAATCTATTATTAGAATGTGATTTCTTTTTGAATAGTTTTCTGTTTTTACCTTTTTTATTTCGATTCATTGATTGGCTGGTGATGACAGGTTTGTTTTATTCTTCTTTTCTCATGCTGAATTCGCAACCGCAATATTGTTGGTTGTAAAAGTTGTATTCTTTAATGATGGCAATACGTCGCTCGCTAAGTCCCCCTTTCCGCCAATTCTGTTCCCAGTATGTGACATCCGGGTAAGAGGCGGTAGCATATTGTCCGGCTTCATTGATCTGCTCCAGACTTTTCCAACGACTGGAGGCAAGTGTCGTGGTAATTACAGAGAAACCATGTTCGTGTGCGTAACGGGCTGTCTCCAATAAACGCAGTTTAAAACAACGCAGGCAACGTCCTCCTCTTTCAGGTTCCTGCTCCATTCCTATTATGTGACATCGCCAGTTTTCATGATCGTAATCAGCATCTATGATCTCCAATCCCAATGATTGGGCATAGCGCGTACATTCTTCTTTTCTTATAATATACTCTTCCTGCGGATAAATATTAGGATTGCAATAATAAATAACGGGGGTGATATGATGTTGCATCATACATTCAATAATGGCTGATGAACAAGGAGCACAACAAGTATGAAGCAAGACTTTATCGGCTCCTCCCGGAACTTCGAGTTGGAATTTCTTTTTCATGCTGTAAAGTTAGTACATATTTACGATACGAGTCAATGGTTTATGTTTTATTCAGAATAGTTTTTTTAGTATCTTTGTCCACTCAAGTTTATAACAGAACAATAATGAATGAATTAAATTGCGGGCAAGAAGAGCAATATGCAGGCCCGGAGAAGAAAAAAAGTACCTCGAAAATTGTAAAGAGAACTTTAGTTGTGGCTGCATTAGCTTTGGCGGTATATGTTGTATATTCCGTAGTTTATTTATTTGTTTCGCCTGATCGTAATATTCAGCAAATCTATCTGGTTCCCGAAGATGCTGCGTTTATCATTCAATCATCGGCCCCGATTGAAGATTGGGAAAAGTTTAGTGGAAGTGAAACATGGCAATGTCTGAAGAAAGCGAAATCTTTCGAGGAAGTAACGGAGAGTGTAGAGAAGCTCGATTCGGTAGTCAAAAGCAATAAAGTGTTGTTGTCGCTTGTTGGTGAACGGGATATGCTTATTTCGCTTCACAAGACCCGTGCCACAAAGTGGGATTTTCTGCTGATTCTGGATATGCAGAAAACATCGAAAATGGATTTATTGAAAGACCAGGTGGAAACTGTATTGGTCATGAGTGGCTTTACTGTCACCAACCGGATGCATAACGGCATTAATATCCTTGAAATGCGTGATTCCGAAACAAGGGATATTTTCTATATTGCTTTTGTGGATAATCATTTGGTAGGATCTTATACGTCCGGGCTTGTCGAATCGGCTATTGATTCGCGTAATAAACCCAAAATCGGACTTGACCAGTCTTTTATTGAAACAGAGAAGTTGGTTTCCGGCAAGGGGCTTGTCAGAGTCTTTATTAATTATGCGCGCGTACCTCAATTCATGTCTATTTATCTGGGGGCAAGAAACGAATACATTGATCTGTTTAGCAATTCTATGAATTTTGCCGGACTTTACCTAAATACGGATAAGGAGCGGATGGAAGTGAAAGGGTATACGTTGAGAAAAGATTCTGCCGATCCTTATGTCACTGCTTTATTGAATTCGGGAAAACATAAAATGAAAGCGCATGAGATTCTGTCCGGGCGGACGGCTCTTTATACCAATATAGGTTTCAACAACCCGGTAACTTTTGTAAAAGAGCTGGAGAATGCGATGTCGGTTCATAATAAACAATTGTATGATTCTTATCAAAGTTCCCGGAAAAAGATTGAAGGGCTATTCGGGATATCTTTGGAAGAAAACTTTTTGAGTTGGATGTCGGGAGAATTTGCTATTACGCAATCCGAACCGGGGTTGTTGGGGCATGACCCAGAACTAATTCTGGCTATCAGAGCTAAAAGTATAAAAGATGCCCGTAAGAACATGGAATTAATAGAAAAGAAGATTAAGCGGCGCAGTCCGGTTAAGATAAAGACGGTTAATTATAAAGATTTCGAGATTAATTACGTCGAAATGAAAGGCTTTTTCCGCCTGTTCTTTGGAAAACTATTTGATAAATTTGAAAAGCCATATTATACTTATGTCGATGATTATGTAGTTTTTAGTAATAAGGCTGCATCTTTGCTCTCTTTTGTGGAAGATTACGAGCAGAAGAATTTATTGAAAAATAATCCGGGATTTGAAAATGCGCTTTCCTATTTAAAGTCAAGTTCTACCATTTTCTTATATACGGATGTGCACAAGTTTTATTCCCAACTGAAACCTATGATGAATCCTGCCACATGGAATGAAATACAATCCAATAAAGATATTCTGTATTCGTTTCCTTACTGGACTATGCAGGTTATAGGAGATGGACGGTCAGCTTCTTTGCAATATGTGATGGATTACAGTCCATATCAACCGGAGGAGGTTGTTGCCGTTGCTACCGATGAAGATGATGAGGAAATGAACGAAGATGCTGAAACTGAAAAAGAACAGATGAGCGAATTGAAGCGTTTCTATGTCGAAAAGTTTGAAGGAAACGTTTTGAGGGAGTTTTATTCGGAGGGAGCGTTGAAGAGTGAAGTGGAAGTAAAGGAAGGAAAACGTCACGGTCGTTACCGTGAATATTATGAAGATGGGACATTGAAGCTTCGTGGAAAGTATGCAAATAATAAACCGAAGGGTACATGGAAGTACTATACCGAGGACGGGAAATTTGAACGCAAAGAAAAGTTCTAGATTACGTCAACAAAAGTTGATTTAAAAATTATGCTCAAAAAATAATCGGATTCTTTTTGTTTTCTCAAATAAAGCTGTAATTTTGCACGCCGTAAACGAGAGACAAACGCCGCTATAGCTCAGTTGGTAGAGCAACGCATTCGTAACGCGTAGGTCGCCAGTTCAAGTCTGGCTAGCGGCTCTCAAATAAAACGCTGATTATTAGTTGTTTAATCAGCGTTTCTCTTTTCTGAAAATTCAATTCCGAATAAAAAAAACATAAATCTGCGTATATATTTGCACAAAATTGTATAGTAGAATTGTGCTTTGATTATTCGACTATGGCAACAATCAGATTAACAATTTTAAGTTCCATTAAGGAACATGATGGCAGGCTCCCTATCTTAGTCTGCATCTCCCAAAAGAAAGAACGTGCCTACATAAAAACAGAGTTTCTGTTAGATGATATTGCAGAATTCGATAACGGTAAAGTCGCTTACCGGAAGGATGCGAATGTCATGAATAAAAGGCTTGAATTTGTGTTTTCACAATACAAAGAGAAGTTTAATTCTATTGAATGCATAGACTATTTTTCTGCAATTCAGATAAAGCGGATTATAATGTCCAAGGAACGCCCTTCACATATTTCGTTTTTGGATTTCTGGAAACAGCGCATAAATGAAATTAGGGAAGAGGGTAGGGAAAGCTATGCCAAAATGAATGAGGAGACTGTACGGGTGTTTGCTAATTCGGAAGGAGATGTACCTATTCCTGCAATTAATACTTTATTGGTAGAGCATTTTAAAAAGTGGATGATAAAGAAAGGTTATGCTAATGGGAACATCGGATTGAGATTGACCCATCTGAAAGCCCGGATAAACGAGCTGATAAAATCAGGTGTTCTGAAAACGGATGTGCACCCATTTGCGTACACGAAAATACCAACAGCAGAACCTAAAGAGTGCGATCTTTCAATAGAAGAATTTCAGAAAATACAAAGGGCGGAAGTCGAAGGAAAACGGTTGAATTTAGGTCGGGATATGTTTTTACTCTCTTTCTATTTGTGTGGTATCAATCTGAAAGATTTATTATCTGTTGATTTGTCGGTGGATATACTTTCTTTTGAAAGAATCAAGACTGTTCATGCTAAGACTGGAAAATCAGTCATAACGATACCTATACATAGCGAAGCGAAAGCAATTATCAGTAAGTACATAAATAAAAAAGGATTTTTGGATTTAGGGTATTCTTATACCTATTCTAATTTGCAAAAATATATCAATCTTTGCATGAGGGAACTAAAAGAGCACTTAGGAATCAAACAGACATTGTGCTTTTATTCTGCCCGCAAAACTTTCGCCCAGTTCGCTTCCGAACTTGGCATACCTGATGGAGTGATAGATTATTGTCTCGGTCATTCGGATAAGAGTAGGGGAGTTATTCGATATTATACACGCACTAGAGCTATACAAGCTAAAGCAGCCGTAGAAAGGGTTATTGATTATGTGAATAACCCCGATAAATACAAAGATGTTATAGAATTCAGAGAAAGACTTATTCTTCTACAGCAGTAAGAAACAACAGCCTACTTGAAGTCATGTTTCCCAATCTAGATACTTTAAGTAGGCTGTTTCTCGTCATACTCCCATCTAAAGCCATCGTGAACCTCGACTTTCTTTTGTAGACATTGCAGTAAATAATATCTTGAGATGTTGAATTGCTTCAATATGGATTTAACACTATCCCATCTTTTTATAAGGTTACCTTCCTTGTCATATTGATTTATTGGTCTCATATTTTTCTTGCATGGCTTATATTCTGGTACCTCATTCTTGTTATATGACCATAGAAATCCGCCAGCGGTTATTTGGTGGGCATATCTATTACAAGCTGATGAAATGTGCCCACAATAAATATTCAATTTTCTACCAGCTTCGCTTGCACTTTCATGTTCAGCAATGAAAGTACCATCTTTACTAAACTGATAAACTTTTCTAGGAGCATTTTTCGCTTTATTACGAACTAATGTAGAGAGTTTCTTCGCAATTGCTTCTTTAGAGGAGGAATTCTGTTTATTCCTTTTATGAGTAATTGGATTGTTTGAATTTTCCTTATATGTAACCCATCTTAAATTGTCTATACTATAATCTATTCTTATAGTATTTATATGATCTACGCATGGTTTATTCTCTGGATTTGGAATAAAGGCTTCTGCTATTAATCTATGTAATGGAATATTTTGATATTTTCCCTTTATGTGAAGTCTGACTGTTGGATAACCTTGAGTATTAATTTTATGTGAAATTAATGCCCCTTTTCTAGTCATGGTTCTCCCATTTACCCTAATAATAACACAATCAAGTGAACGAACCCTACCTAAATTAGATACTTGGTAAAAGCCTTCATATCCCTTGATATCTTTCCAAATTTCATCCATGCTTTTTTGCTTTAAAGTTAATAAATAAAAGGCAGTCTTCAAAGGTCGTGCTAAGACTGCCTTTCTGAATAATCGTGTAAAAATCATACTGTGAGCATATCAATACACGCAGCATGATGATTCACGCCCTTATAATGCTGAGAAAACTCTCTAAATTGGTCTAACAGCCCCATCTGTATGATAAAAGAATATAATTCACTCTTAGCTTCTTTCTCAATATAAAACCGCTTTTGTACTTCATTTAAAAAGTCGCTGAATACTGGTATTGAATGTGTATTTGAACATTCAATTTCAATTGTTGCCATATTTTTCTTTTTTCATAATCGTTATATTTTATGTGTTTATACTTTAAAATCCGGCTGACGGTTCGATTTCAGTGCGTGCACTCACTTAATCGCTATTGCCAACGTCTAAGACTACCACTTTCGGACTATATTAGAAATCACAAGACCACGAATATTCTTTTTTCAGTTTATCCAGTGCCTTATCAGTTACATAATAGACATGACCACCACAGTTTGCACGGCTGATAGAACGGCTTTCTTTCAGTTCAACGGGCTTGTTAAAGCTGATTGCACTTCTGTAACCACATGAGATAATAAGAAAATCTGCGTTCTTCTTATATGCATCCAAAGATGTCTCTTTATACTCACCTCTCTTTTGAGCTTCTTTTGTCATTGCTATTGTTGCTTTCATAATTCTTTTTATTTAATGTTTATTCTTTATTCATTTCTATATTCTTTTGCTTTAATCACCGCAGTATTGAGAGCCCATATAGCCTTTACTATTTGAATTGTAACAGTCAGACCAAGTTAAGCTATCCGGTTGTGCCGGTTGGTTCTTTCTTTCATTATGAGCAGCCCAGCTTGCTTCAACCATAGCTTGTAACTTGGCTTCTTTCTCTGCACGTACCTTTACAGCATCTTTCGCCCAACGCCAAGCAGCTTGCAGACATTCGCCCCAAGAGCGACCTTTTCTCTGATACTCATTATTATATAATCTATGAGCATCTTTCATGATTTGAGATAAGTTGTAGCGTTTCATAATCGTATATTTTTAGCGTTTATACTATTTTGTTGTACTTTGATGATGCAAATATACTATTTAAATAGTACGCATGCGAACAAAAAGAACTATTTAATTAGTATATTAACCTTATTTAATACTATTATAATAGTATAAAATGAGAATAAACGTACTTTTGTAAAAAAATACATGCTTATGAACCTAAGAATAACCGAACATTGTAAATCGCAAGGTATTACCCTGCAAGATTTAGCTGACAAAATGGGGGTAGCCCGTTCTACATTAGCTAATACGTTGTCAAAAGGCAATCCCACTATTGAAACACTTTCCAAGATAGCCGATGCTCTTGGAGTGGAAGTCACAGCTCTATTCGAGAAGTCTTCCGACGAAGTAGTCGGAGCCATCCGGATCGGGGACAGCACTCATGTTGTGAATAGCAAGGAGGATATTAAGAAACTGGCGGAAAACCTTTAAAAATAGCAAAAGAATGGAAAAAAAAAGAGCAAAAGAACTTATTATAAAGCAACAGAATGAAATCGATTCACTCAAAGTATACGAAAACTCTTTAGTTAAACCTTTTCAGTCTTGGAGAGAGCAGACCCAAGTCGTGATAAAAGCTATTTTTGGAATTAATTCCAATTATTATAAAAGATTTGATGCTTTAGCTTTTTATCCCCAAGTACAATTAATTAGCCCATCAATGACTCACAACACCAAAATAAAGGAATCATATTTAAGAGATTTAGATAGATGTGCTACAATGATGGATGGCATGATCGCAGAAATAGAAATTAGGGAAGATGGTACTAACATCGACTCTAATGATACAATTACCACAGTGCAAAATATCTGTAATCGTTTTCATCAAATATCACGTCAGCTAAAACAACGTCATGCAAACCGTTCAACTATCGAGATAGTGGATGAATATGATGTGCAGGACTTACTACACGCACTTCTTCGTTTGCACTTCGATGATGTACGCGCAGAAGAGTGGACGCCAACTTATGCAGGTGCTGCTTCTCGTATGGATTTCCTTCTAAAAAAGGAGAAGATTGTCATAGAGGTGAAGAAGACTCGGAATAATTTAGGAGCCAAAGAAGTAGGTGAACAGTTAATGATAGACATAGAGAGATACACCGCACACCCTGATTGCGATACTCTAATTTGTTTTGTTTACGATCCTGAAGGAAGAGTTGCCAATCCGGTAGGAATAGAACGTGACTTGAACCGAGAAACAGATGCACTAAAAGTAATGACCATAATTACACCTAAATAATAAATCTCAATTTCACTAATAATTAACCTATTAACCACCAAACGCCCACATCCAGTTTGCCGACCGATGCGAGCGTTTTTTATACGAAGGTAAAGCAAAAGCAAGCGGAAATAGCCATAAACAGGGTGATAGACTATACCAACAATCCAGAAAAATATACTGAATATATAGAGATGAGAGCAGATATTATGCTGATGAAAGGATAACCGAACCTTTTTCTTATATTTGCTGGAAAATAATCTATATGACATTTGAAGAAGCAATTGCTCTCATTGAGCGAATAAAAGACCAGATTGTCGGTGCTCCAGTTAAAGGTAGGCTCATTGAATCTTTGTTCATTGGGCCAACCAACTGGGATGAAATGCATGTCTTTATGAATATCAGTTTGCAAAAAGGAGAGGATGAAGCTATCAACGAGTTTATTGGCAAAAGTTTTTCTGTGTATGGCAGGTCAGTAACTTATATTAATCCGGATCTTCCGCGGTGGGATGTAACCGTGTTAGACGATTGGGAAAAGACGATATACAATTAAAGAGGTAGCTTATTCGGCTACCTCTGTTTATATCGGAACCAAAGGAGAACAGTTTTCTCGGTTTACAACTATATCACGCATATTAGGCTTATTATTAAAATTTCGAGATATATTTTTTATCAAATCGATATAATTATCTGTCCTATCTTCGTACTGTCGATAAAAGACTTTAATAGATAGGCAATTGTCATGCTCAAATAAAGTATTTAATAATGTCCGATCAGAGTTTCCACATGAATGCCCCATTATAAAGACCTGATATGGCCCTAATGCAATAAACTCCAAAAGACTTCTATAATTTTTGGTTTTATGGTATCTTATAGATTTAATATTCTCTAGAAAATCATTATTCTGTAATCTCTCTATTCTTTCATAATCATCATCTAGCTCATCACCATATCCGAATATAATGGGATTATTTTCATTGTTAAGCTCTCCATGAATATTAATAATCTTGTCATTTCCATTTTTAACATATAATTTTTCTGCCGTTTTTGTATAATTAAAATTTAGAATCAAGGTGTTTGGTATAAGATTCTTTTTTTTAAAATTGTCATTATTAAGTTTCTTATCAATATAGTATCTCAGTTCTTCATCCTTTGTCAAGCATTCATTATATGAAAGATCTCCATGACGGTCAATGTCAAAATCAAAACGTATATCCATATTAGAAAAAAAAGAGTTAATAAATGCAGTTTGCTTACAAGTGGCAACTTCTTCAAATTCTACATAACTTGAAAATGCATCTTGTATAGATTGATGTTTTTTCAGTTCTGTGTTTTCAGTAATCCTAGTTAAATATTTTTCTAGCAATCTTTTTACACTATCAAACTCTTTATTAAGCGTATGGATACTTTCGTTTTGCTTTTGGTAATTTTCTTCTTGAAGTAGCTCTTTCAATGCCTTATAATATTCATTTTCTATATCTACCCAATTCACAAGAGAACATTGATGAGATATACGTTCAAAAAAATGATTTGTGAACGTTAAAGTAACTGTCACATTAGAACTAGGATCATTATTATGCTCATCAATTAGTGTATGCAATTTCCATAAAGGACTATCTTCTTTATAAGAAGAACAAGCTTTATTAACTCCGGTTTTATCATATTCTTTTCCAATTTTTATAAACTGATCTTCATAGTCATTAAGAGGGTGTTTGCCCCCTCCATATTGTTGGTCTAACAACCGCCAGTATTTATCATAAATCCTTTCTTCAACAGTATCCCAATAATCATTTATAAAATCTTTATATCCAGTCTTTAAATTGTGAGCTAAATCAAAACCGTTACCAATAATTATAATTCTATTCATACTGGAGACTTATTTAAGTTAATAACAAAAACATCATAATTCAAGAACGAAGTTATGATCGCATTTATTTCCCATATTATATTTTTAAACATTCAATATTATTATTGTTTACAAAATCTTCAAACTCACCTTTCAATTCCCTACTCAATTTTAATTCGCTATTCCAAAGAGGTAATCTTTTATTTTGTATAACAGACTCCAATATTAAACAGTATTCTACTAGTAACGGATTGTCATTTTCTGTATTATACCAACATATTTCCAATTTGCAGATAGATAGCGCACGCATTTTTTCAGGCCACAGTTTCCATCTAGGAGTCCTTTGCTGCTTCCCAATTATTCGTCTTTTTAGCCCTCCTTTGCGATGCACTGTCTTTCCATTTTCTATATGCCCTGAACTTCCAATATAAACTGGAACCTTCGTCCCTTTAAAATAACCGTATACAATATACACTCCACAACAATCATCAGGAATTTGAGCCTTCTCGCATTCTCTATTCAAATTGTCATCAATAGCAAATTTTAAACATCCCTGTTTATTATAGCGATTTAATAAATCAAACATACCTTTCCAAATGTTTTTTTATAATTTCTGCCATCTCCTTTAACATATCATCCTTTACATCCGCACTTAGCTGACGAGTATGGATTACAAGTTTTCTACCACCGGCATCATGATGAGTATAAAACCAATTCCCTTTATTAAACAAAAATCTACCGACATCATCACCATCATAAGTGACACCAAAAATCTTATCTATCTCGCGAATATTGTCATTATTCTGAATATAATTAGAACATGCCAATATAATCACAGGAAAACTTTGAATAAAGGAGGATACCTGGAACAATTCTTTCCGTGAGGAAATTCCACTTTTATCGGCTTGAGCAGTTCGGAGGCTAGGGGCATCATTTATCTCGGTAGTAAATATTTGAGTTGGGAAATCAACATACCGATTGTGAAATCCTTCGCTGCCATAGATATAATCTTTTAATCTCTGATACTTGCTCCAAGTATTTACACCCCACCCTTTTGCTACGTTAACATCTTGTTCTACTTTATGACATAACTCCATAATTGTATCATTACTAACATGATTATCCCACATAGATGCATTGCTGTTATAAAACTCATCAGGTTCTTCCATTGCAGACTCTTTACCCACTATTAGTATTTTAGAGTTAGGGTTTCCCCAACCAACATATTTACCATTTTGATTACAGTAATTTACAAATTCCTTAAATTCATCTAAGTATTCCATAGCATATCAATTTTATTTGGACAAATATATATGATTATTTTATATACGACAAATAATAAAAAAAATCCCCGACTACATAGCCAGGGACAAACACAAAGTATAACTCTTGAAGGTTATTTGTTAACGATTACCGGCCTTCTACTTTACCGGATAAACTTAGTACTTAGAATTAATTAATGTATCATTTTATCCTCCTTTCCTTTAAAACCTTTTTCCGTAGGAAATTGTTATATAAGTGAAACTTAAACTTTTCATACCGGAAACGGTCTGTGAAGATAGTGCCGGTATTACCATATAAATAAGTTATAACTAACCCCAGCTCCTACGTACCAACCACCCGGATAACTATATCCTGCTTGTAAACCTAATCCCCAGCGTTTCTTCTTCTGTAAAGGCGGGAAAGTAATAATTTTATTATCCCTGTATATTTCCATAGAATCAAGGTTGGGATTATACCCACTGACTACCGCCCGGTAATCATCCGTCTTATACTCCTTGCTTGTAATCGGTATAAGTACCGGAATTGAATCGCCTTCTACGGTTCTATCAGTAGTAGTATCTATCAGGATCGGTAGATATACCGTATCGGTACGCTTTAGAGTTTCCCTTACCGGTTTGGGTATTGTGTCTCTTATTGTGTCCCGGATATGTACAGTATCTCCCTTAATGTACACCATTGACGGATCGTGCGGATTACACTGCATCCACACGATCACGCCAATCAACAGGCAGACTAGCATCCAAGGAAGGGTTTTCATAGAATACTATCACTTGAAGACCACTCCGAACTTGCCAGCAAAGTATTCAGCTTTTCGCCCTCGTAGACCGGATAAGGGTAAACCGGCTCTTGCGGAGTCTCCTCTTCGTCCAGTAACGGCAAAGTCATGATACTTGGGAACAACTTTTCATAGTGATCCAATTTCATAATCACCTGTGTACCGTCAACGCTCTTTCTCGGAACCAAGTGCAGTTCATCGAGTACCTCCTGCGGTATCTCGTTCAAATTCGCTGTGGGGAATGTAATGTATTTCATAATCAAATCTAAACAGATATTGTATATTATAAGATTTGTCTGGAAGTTTACAACGTGCGTAAGAATTGCTCAATAAATGTGCTTTCGTACTCATAAGCTTCAGAGTTAGGATGCTGGTTCGTTGAGCTTATCCTTTGAGCATTTAATCTTGCATTCTTTGCCGCATCGCATATTGCCGGATTTGTGCTGCGCAACATCATAGGAGTACGCTCGTCACCATTTAGGTCAATATATGGGATTCCCCATTTATTTGCAATTTCTATCTCTGCTTGACGATACTCGTCAAGTCCCAAGCCATTAGAAACAATTATGCCAATATGAGCAAATGGGCGATTTATGATTAACCAATTAAGCACTGTGTTCCATGCACCATAAAATGATGTTATCTCTGTGCTATCAATAGTTCCCTTATCTGCTATTACATTTACACCGTAACTCTCGTCATCATCCCCGATACCAATAAGATGCGTGTCATTTATTCCAAGATAAATGGTGATATAGTTTACGTCTTCGTCAATTTGCTTGTACAAAGCGAGCGGCCGGTCTTCTCCTTCGTAGGTCAGATAGTTACGACTTGCATTATAAGACCAATCTGATTCTGCATTTTTGGGGCGAGGAGTGCAGATAGTGCGCCCACCCTCAAATAAACGCTGGATGTCCATTTCGTTACGTCGCCCAATAATATACGGATAACTCTTATTCTCTCCCTCATATATACCATCTTCAAAAACCCCAACTCCTCCACCAAGAGTAAACGAATCACCAATAACAGCCCATTTTTTACCCCTTAAAATATTATCAGAAAATGAGAGTTTTTGTGACGTGATACTATTGTCTTTTATGCAGACTTCTTTTAATAAGGCACTTTTTTTTGCCTATGCGAAAAGTACAGTTTTTGTCGTCAGTATTTCTGTAATTAAATCCAATATGAGAAACACCTTCTGGTATCTCAATTTCATAGTTTGACAACTTGCCAGCTACTTCTGCTATCACATCTCTTGACCAAACACCATCTACGAAAAAGTTTACAATTACCTTGCCGTCAGAAAAAGCCTGTATATTTTCAAATTTTGCTGTTATTGCGCCAGTAGGAATCTCTACTTTTGAATGCAACACAGAAGAAGAACTAGAATTGGATACATGTCCATTTGCTGCATAATAACCACCCTCCGTCACCAAAACTGGAGACTCATAATAATCTAAATAGCCTTCGTCAAATGTCTCGTTAAAGTTTCCATCAATCGCAGTAGCTAAAGTACCCCACGACTGTTCTTTATCTTTTGCTATATCAAATATCTTTTCCATAATATCATTCGTTTTTAATTAATGTTTCATTTGAAATTAAAGTTGAGTTGCTTAACATTGTCAAGTAGCTGGAGATAACAAGGTTTATCTTTTGAGGAGATTTAACTACCTTTCCCGTAATCTCGTAAACGCCATTGTCACCGGATATGGATATGTCACTGATAGCATTGCACGATACCTCCATTAGTTTATCAGAAGTATTTGGTAACGTTACAGTGATGGTAACCATGCTATCTACAGAGATATATTCTCCGGGATTAACAGAATAGGAAATTGAAGAATAAGGTAGATTACTCTTCACTATCGGTCTGAACTCCACCATATCCGGATACAGCGTACCCAGCTTGTGCTTCTTCAACTGACGCTCGATCAAGAACTCGGACATACTATAGGGGAAGGACATGAGAGAGTAGATAGCTCCGTTGAAGAAACGATGATCATTATCTCGAATCGTGCCTAACCACATATCAGTGCCATCTTCTGCTGCACCTGCTGTTATAGATTGCCCGCAATAAGAGTATTTAGATAAATAAGATATACTTCTAGTAGAAATAAAATTTAGACCAGAAGTAGCTTGACCAAAACTATAAACACTATTTCCGGCAGTTTCCACAAATGCTCCCGGATTATTCTTTGACGATATAGCTCCAGTATTAGCAAATATTTCTCTATCGGTTACTACCGTATAATCCTTGTAAATCGGCATTCCTGTCACCTTACCGAAGTCATTTACTCCGTCAAGGCATAGACCACCTGCGTGGGAGGGAATCTGGGTGATGGTAACACTATTACCCATACCCGGATTACCAAAACCACAAAATCGACCAGAGCCGCTATACAAGGTGTTATGTGAAGCGGGTAATACATTCACCCCATCTACAATTCTAACTGATTTAGGCGACCCAGTTTCATCAATATAGCTATAATCAATATCGGCTCCTGTTTTAATAACCTTAAACGAAGGAATGTCTGGATATTCTTTACTCCCTACGCTATAATACAGTAGCATAATATGACTTATAGCATTTTTACAGTCTATCTTACTACTTGTTATAGTTGAATTACTACTGTTCCATATACTAGAATCGAGAAAATCAACCTCATACTTCCCAATACCTGAATCCCCCTTCCAAGCAATATTGTTCAACTGAATATCCCTACCATTACCTGAAAAGTCAATCAGCTTGTCGCCAAACTCTGCGTGGTTCTCGTTGGTGATGCCCTGCTTCTCGATATCACACAGTATATCAGGGTTAAGAGTTCTATCCAAGTTGAAGTAGGCGATTACTTGGTTGATTTGGTCGGTAGTCAGTACCTTGTTGGCGATGATTGTCCAGTACCAAGCGACGGAAGAAGTTTCGTTAATACTATCATCACTAGCATAACCAACTACATAAAACTTTGAAGCAATAGTAGTATTACTAGAAGCAGAGACAGTATAAACCGCTTTATCTCCTAATATGTTATTTATTACATTAATGGTAGAACCTTGAATATTGTCTTTATACCATCCATATATTCCAGTTTTACCTATTTCACTAATTGCATTTCTACCTACAACACTTCCAGGAGTTCTAATATTATTTGTAGTAATATAATTACTAGGTTTATCAATTTGATGGATCATAGAAATGACAGTGCAAGCCTCTGTTATTCCCATCTCCTGTACGGTCTTGGTGGAAGTAATCAGGTCGTCGATTCCGTCGGTGACGAAGGCGCCATAGTAAGGACTATCTTTATCTGCGTAGCCACTTCCTTCAGTGTAAGCTGCGTTGCTGATAACAAACGGATTGTCAGGGTCCACCAAGTTCTTGACAACAGCCCTGTCCGGATCGTCGTTGCTCTTACCGTAGCAGATGCAGACGGCTTTCAAGGATGCTAAGACTTCTGGGTCGATGTAGGGACGGTCGGAACCGGAAGAAGAGCCACGGGAGGGCGAACCGATTCGGTTTAATCCGATCCGGTTAAGCCCCACTACATTTAAAGACAACCTGTTAAGCTTCATTGCCGGATTCGGTTACTGTTCCACTTAATACTTCGCTATAACTTTCGATGCGGATTGTCTTGGGGTAGACCAATGCGGAAAAATCACAGTCTATGGTTACCCCTGCATTGTACGCAAGACTTCCGGGCAAAACTACGGGTTCAAAATTCCCCTCACTTGTCGTCCGTTGAAGAATATTCACCCGACCGTAGTTGTTGCGTTCCAAATGAATATTGAAATCAGAATTTACCTGAAATTCCGCATACCATACGCTACTGCTCTTTTTGAACTCCAAATTTATTGTTGCCATGATTGTTCCTCCTATTGATTAAAGTTTATAATAAATCCCATCCGGCTTCTATGTCAGCCATAACAGCCGGAATTCCATTCTCAACACGTGAGATGGCGGCAGCAAAAGCGCACATAGTCGCCTTATCGTTGATGTCCGGAACGTATGTGTTCGGGACTTGCATTTCGCTACATACACGGCTGATATATCCGGCTGTATTGTTTTCGTTCTCCGGTGCCCACCGGTGGACAAAATCTGCCACCGTCTGACAGCCGTGTCTTTTACGGTAGTTTTGCAAGGTTCGGATAAGGGCACGGTAACCCCATTTCATTTCCGTAAACTGGAAGAACGATTTGTCCTCCTGCTTTTCTCTCAATCCCTGCCATTTATCTTTTGTGATCCGGATGTTACCCGGATTATTGTTTCTCAAACCTCTTGGTAAACTCATGTTTATTTCCTCCTATAATATCAATGTTAATATTCCCAACGCCAGACCCACGCAATCACAGATGATGTCTTTAATTGAGAACTCTGTTTTCTTGAAATACTTGTCGTACACTTCCTTCAGGACGAAGATCACGACGGTTATAATGATTGCTGACCACAGTGGCGTATATTTTGATAGCCACATAACTAAGTTCTGGCATACTATAATATGTGCCATGCCGTCTATTCCGATCTTGGATAGAAGCTTGCTGGCTAATGCGCTGATTTTATTTATGTGATTCATCACCCTTTACTTCTTTATTGTTGTTAAGCCTATCAACCAAACTATTAAACTTCCCATTAACATAAATCCCAATCCCAAATATACTGCCAGCATATATCAGACATTGAGCAAAAAACCACAATACACTGTCATGAATCTGACCTAACGGCTCTACAACAAAACCTGCAACGGATAATCCGACTCCAGCAAACAACATTCCCACTGCGGTCCATACTTGTATATCTTCTTTTGTATTCTTTTTCATACTAAATAGGTTAGATAAACGGTCAACAATGAAATTACCTCAATCCAGAACATCGGCTTTCTCTTTATGAAGTCGGAGATGAAGTTACCGGTCCAGTGCTCACTCATGGAGATAGCCATGTACGCAATGAATCCAGCCCATAATAAAAGCCAATACCAACTATTGCAACCTACCCATATCTGGGAAAAAATTAAAGACATGGCGGCACCGATACAGTGAGGAACTTTTTGTTCTGTTTTGAAATTGGGAGATACACCAAGTATAGCCATCCCGACAACCGAAAGGAATACAAGAAACTGACTGTTCTCCGTGCTTGCTTCCAAAGCTGCCGAGAGAAGCAATACACCAGAGCCGATCATACAAAGAGTAAACCAGAACTTATGCATCAGGGCATAGTAAGTATCACTGATAGAATACGGGATTTCCTTCATCTTCTTTATCATTGCAAAGACGTAACCGGCAATGAGAATGAACGACATTAATACTAGTAGAATCATAGCTTTATCTGTTTATTGTTTATAAATTTAAGAATAGAAGTAAGCAATGAAATCAGGCATCAGTGGATACATGCTTTCAATGGGAACACTAATATCCGTATATCGGTCAGTGATAGTAAGCCAATTATTTCGATAGGTATCCCGGATACTTTTTTGCATTTCTGTTTCTTGAACATCCCCACGTAGTACCGCTTTATCATACAGATCTACCGCTTCTAATTGGCGTTTTCGATCGAACCGGGCTTTAGACAGTTCCGATTCCAAGGTTATTACACCATCGGCTACAAGCTGCTCACGTGTTTTCTTTACGATAGCACCATCCGAAATAGTTTCATTTGCGGGAAGGGATATTATTCCCCTTTCATACAGTTCTATTCGTGTGGCTTCACGTACATACTCCTTATCTCCGTCTTGTACGTAGGTGATATAATGTGGAAGATCTTCTCCGACAAACTCTATTGCCTCACCCCCAAAATATGCCGGATAATCCTTTACCGGATGATCTTTGGCTGCAAAAACAAGGGCTATACCTTTCTTTGCGTTTTCCCTGTCTAAATAAATATACTTTTCCATATTTTTTTATTTTAATATTACGATTTTCTTTCCCATATATGGACCTTGATATATGGCGGAAGGATGCTGAATTCCTGTCCTTCTCCGGCTGTGGCAAGATTTCCGCTTAGTCCGTGAGAGTGGGTTCCGTTTTCAGACGTGGTCGGATTTGTATAGCTGGTATAAGGGGAAGCACTACCCGTGCTTTCACCTCCTGCTGCACCTGATTGTCCCCACCCGTTTCCGGATGCCGCCGATTCCATACCGTAGTTACCTCCATTAGGCGCAAACAGGTAGTTTGGATTGCCACTGTCGTTTCTATCCGACATCTTAACACTATGCGAGTGTGACGGCTGTGTGTGGCTATGGCTGTCTACCTTATGACGGTGATTACCTGATGTATGGGTATGGGAACCGGATTCATCTGTTTTCGCAGTAAGTGCATGAGTGTGGGCAGGCATATTCTCAACGCTTAGCACAACCGAAGAGCTGCCACCGGTTGCACCACTTTCCTCCTGCCCGGAGGTACCATAAAGGAAACGACCCTCCAACTTCTCCCAAGTTGTGCCCGGATAACGGACGGCAGGGTTGTCAGTCAACTTAGTTATAAATATCCCGCCCACGGGGACAGGGCAAATCAATATTTTATTAGCATGATCGCCCGTTACTGTAAATATGTATTTTTCTTCTGCCATAGTTTATATTTTTATTCTGATGGATTAAAATCCTCATTTGCAAAATCTTTGTAGTTTTGTATGTACCAGAAACTGAAATCTCCAAATGAAATACATCTCAAAATAATTTCTTTATCCGAAACACGTACTTTTGATATTTGTATTGGGGAGCCTGCTACTGGAATATATCCGGGGTAGAAGAATATACCGTTTTCTTCTATTGTCAGATCAAAGAAGCTTCTGGAAGACCTTGTTGTCATAAACCCGGAATAAATTCTAACTTCTGAACCATTATATTCCGGACTGGGAGCGGGAAGCTCTATGATTTGATCGCCATATATATTTCCGTAACGTACTACAAAGTATCTCCCCTCCGATAAATCCATAGGTGTCGGAGTTGAATCCGCATTTATTTGAAACATCTTATAAGGTAGAGACAAAGACGCCATCAGGTTAAGATTCCCAAGTTCATCCCAGACAAGATTCTTTGATGCAAGGAATCCGCTTCCGTCTTTCTTGAGCGCCCATTTTTCACCGTTTGATAATAGCTCATCGGCATTTATATTATCAGCTTTAAGGCGTGGCTTTCCGTTTTCTCCTATTTCAAAGACGGCAATCTGATTACCATCCCGATCTTTTATCATGAAATTATCGGTTGAAACGTCAATTTCGGCACCGTGTATTTTCAAACCGGTTACAGGGTCAAACTGAATGAATGCGTCTTTATCCCGTGTGCCTGTATAACTGCGTCCGTATGTATTCGAATAGAACTGTTGTGTCTCCTGGTCGAATCCTTCTTCTTTCACCGCCTTTCCATCCAAAGAGTAAGAATCTATTCTCTGCAACATCTGTATGGTAGGAGCAGTAAGTCCGTAGGCGGACAGAAGTATCGCATTCTGACGTGCCGGGTCTGTACGGTTTCCCAGTTGGATTATCTTATCACCCGCTTGCGGAATATCACTGCCTTCAGCACAATCATCTACAGATAAATCAATATAATTTTCGCCTACAGCCAGAACATAACGCCAGTAATAACGGTTGGATACATTTTCATAAACCCCTTCTTTAATGTTGAACTGCCTGCATTGCGCCATGTCTCCGGCTGCGAATTGGTTGATAATGGCTTTCTCACCGTCATCAGTCGTAAAATAACAGCGGTAGACACCTCCAGTTGCTATGGATGATAATAATGCTTTCCCATCAACATCATAAAGGCGAAAGCCGTTTGCATCATAAAGAAGCGCTTCTGAAATCTTTTCCACTTTCGTGCATTCGATACTAGCCAATGTCAGAAGAACCTCACCACCTACCGATTGAAGCTCCTTGATTGTTAAAGACTCAAATATTGCTTTCAGTCTTACATACAGCTCATCAACCTCGATGTATGACCGTCCGGTCTTTGGATCGCGTTTGATGAGGAATCCTGAACCAAGTGCACCGGGAATAAAGTTCTGGGATTCTATATTGTCGGTAATAATACCGCCTAACAGCTTGATAAGAAACTCCATTGTCTCCTCCTGCGCCTTGTTCAAGAAGGTGGCAAGTGATCTCTTTGCGGAGAATACGTTTCTGTCAGACGGGATTGTCTTGTCATTAACCCCGATAACATACACACTGATTCCACCACCTCCAACAGCAGAGCCGGAATAGGTTTGTCCCTTGTAAGTGAGGGAATCAAGCTTGCTCTCTATCTCACCGATACGGGAATATGAAGCCGTCTCACCGACTGTATAAATCGGGTGATCGTAAGGAATATCCAGCGGCCACTCGAAACCGATTATTCTTGATTGTCTGCCTTCCGGGAAAAATGCCTTATTTATCAGGTTGACTTTAGCCCCGACTTCGTATGTACGAATATTACCCTTATTGTAGATGAAATCAGCATCCATCTCACAATCGTAGGTGGACGGGTCAATCATGGACTTTTTTACATAATCTTTAGCCTTTTCCAGAAGTGCTTGTTGTGCGTCCGGCAACATCTGTTCGGAGATGTATGCGGTATCAAAGCCGTAAAGGATATATGTGTCTGCGGGAACATCCTTATCTTCTTCTTTGTGGGCGGCTTGCGGAAATAGTACATCGTCAGGAAGTGCACGCCCGTAATCCTCATTACGGACTATTTCAAAGGTTGTACCGGTATTGTCGCTCTCTTTGAGAGTAAGAGCAAAATCCAGTCCGGCAAGTTTTCCGGTTTGGAAAATCAGGTGTAACTCTTCCAGAAGGAAGTCTTTTGTAAAGTTCTTCAGTCCCGTATCTTTGAAGGTATAGATAGGATATTTATTGCCGGTTGGCTTGTCATCAACCTTTTCATCTTCCCAAGTAGGATCAGGAACTACCGTAGTACTACCAATATACTTGGGATATTCATCCTCAAATATAACAATCTCTTCGATTGCCTCCTCTTCCGGCATTTCCACGTTATCCGGATCATCGTAGTTTTCATCTCCGATGTTGATACGTTCACCGGTCGGGCTGTATTTATAAGCATCTACATAAGAAATACCCTCCGGAAGCATAAGGCATTTCTGAACAACTCCGTTAAGGGTCATTTCCTTGTCATCCTTACTGAAGTAGTTATCGGGGACTTTACCGCTTATGATGTTGTTAATGGTGTACCGGTTACCTAGAGAAACGGTTACACCTTCTGGTAACTGGATAACGTTTGCTGCGTCACCGGTTAAAAGGTCGGGATTGTAAACAGCATCAAAAGCCCGTCCGGCATTTGCACCGGAAAGGAATGTTACGGAAGTCGTTGCAGAAGAACCGCCATACAGGTTAATATCGTATGTTACATACGCCTGAAAAGTCGATAACAGTTCGGAAGAAGCTGGAGCTGGTACGTGAACGTATACCCTTACTTTTAAATCAGAACTGTTCTTGTCGATAACCAACGTGTCGGGAACCTGTATTTTAGCCGCAATCTCATATTGTTGATTTTGGGCTAATGAAACCGTCTGATTGCCAATAATTACCTCTTTTGATTCCCCGGAAATATTATAGATATATGACGCTTTCAATATATAATCTCCTGCCGGGAGAAAAGCACGGTTCCCTATTTGTGGGACGGCTGTTGATATATTGATTGAAATTCCTTCCGAAACAACTTTATAAGAACCACCTTTGGCTGATGAAGTTAAAGCTTTATTAAGTGTCCATTCTGTATAAGAGGGAGTAAAGGGTCCGCTGCCTTCGTTGCTATTAGCGGTATAGTCTTCCTTATATGTAACTCGTGACGGAAAGTAGTTTATTTTGAGCGGTCTTGACGTATCGGATATATTACGTCCATTAACCTCTTTTACGTCGAATATCAATTCTTTCCGGTAACTGGAAGGAATGTTACGGGTAGAACCAAAAGCGTAGATACGGGTCGCATAAGTGGTCTGGCTGTCGCTGCGTGTCATGCTGTTGACATTCACGTTTTCTGTGTCTGTCAAATCACCGGCTTTGAAATCAACGGGTGAGCTGTATTCACAACGTCCGAAATGAATAACGTGCTCTGTTATCCACCATTCACACTCCCAAGTCTCCGCCATCTGTGTGAGAGCGTCGATCAGATTCACGTTATCGTAGGAAATGAGCTTGGAAGTGTTTTCTACTGTGCTGTCAATCTCGTATGTAAACTCTTCCTCTCTGAACTTATATCCGAGTGCATTCAGGTTATCAAGAAAGACTTTCAAATGCGTGTCAAGGGTAGCGGTAAGATTCCATGCGGCTTCGCGTCCGGTGGTTTCCGGTGTATAGAAAAACTTCTTGTTCTTCCATTTCCAGTAATAAGCATCAAGGCGGAGTTCGTAGTCGTATTCACCTGTCGTTGTATTGTAGGTAGGCTTATACAGGTCTACAAGCTCGAATATTCCCAACTCATTGTCTACGTAGTCGCCTAGTTTGAAATAAACCGGATTGGAAAGGCTAAATAGCAAAGTGATATAATCTTCCTGCATCAAAAGGAAGCGTCTCTTCGCCCCCTCTTTAATAGGAGTCGAAAAGCGAATGTTGCCGGATATGTCTTTGATGTCTACTGATTCCATAACACACCAAAGTTCGGAGATAAAAGAAAGAGTACCCAATTTTGGGCACTCGCATATACGACAATGAAATCAATGTCGTAAATTAGGTCCTTAAACTCGGGTTTGGTTCACAAAACTTCATTGAGCATTTACCAAAAGTTCTGTCTAAACTCTGCGCATAGGTGACACTTTTACCTAAATAAATCAAGTGATAAATGTCACTGCTGTTAGCTGGAATCTGAATATCAATCACACCTTTGTATAATTCTTCAAAAAAAGCCCTTTTTTTTGCTTGATAATCAGATTTAGAATTGCCTTCTATGGTAAAAGAGAGCGTTATTTCCCGTTCATCAATTTTGGGATTATTAATTATTACACGTTTTCCATGTTCTAATCGGGATTTATTTTCAATAAATTCTTTCATAGGTAATGATGCACCAAGCACATCAAGGAATTTATCTCCCATTCTTACACCCCAAGTCTTGTAAGCATCTCTACCATTTATTAATAAATCTGCCATAACCATTTATTTTGTTGATAATCCTTTGGTATTGTTTTTAACTTCCGCCATATCCTTCTGCATTTGCTGGATGGGTTTTATTATTGCTCCGGTATTTTCGGAGATTTGAACAAGTTCGAGATATGAACTTGCTATCAAATCACGTGTGTCATCGGCTATATTTCTCGTTTCCGTATTTATGGAAATAAGTGTATCCGCTTTCATCGTTAGAATATTTAATGATTGGGATTGAGTTATACTTTGATTCTTAATTTCTTCTCCGGCTATTTGCAAGGCGGTGAAACGCCCGTTAAGCTCGTCGATTGAATCCTGTGACGCAGTGGCAAAGCCTTTCTTTGAAGCTTCTTGGGATGAAGAGGAAGAACCACCAACAATGGCATCAATATTCTTTGCTTCTTCTGTAGCAGCTTTTATAATATCATTCCAATCTTTTCTAAGATCGCTTATCTCTTCTGCTGTTAAATCAAGTTTTCCGTTTTCGTCACTATCAGCCAAAAGGGTATATTTTTTATAAAACTCTTGTGCTTTACCTCTTAGTTGGTCTATAACGAACGATTGTAATAAGGCGTTGCGCATTATCTCTTCAAAATCTTCTCCAAAATCTGCGATTCCTCTTTTTCCTCCTTTTAATCCTTCCAGTATTGCTTCTTCGAGACCTTGTGAAGTCGTTTGAAATAAATCCTCATTTAAAGTCTCTTCTAGCTCCTTAGTCTGGTCGTTGAGCTCTACAAATTTGTCAATAGCTTGTTGCATCCATTCCGGTAACTTAGACCAGATGTCGGCATTGCTTTTCATCGCCCAAATCGCTTCCTCTGATATGAGTTTGTTTTGTAGATCATATCCTCCATTAGCTTGTATGAAATCAAATATTTCTTTAGCTTGCGGACCTCCGAAGGCATATTCAGTCATTTTGCCAGCAAACTTACCACTTTTAAAAAGTTGAGCAAGCCCAAATGTTACAGCATCAACATCACCAACAGGCATAGATTTAACTATGTCCCTGTATGCCTTCTCTCTGGCTTTTTCAAGTGTTGTTAATGATTGGGTAGCTGTTGCAAAATAATCATTTCCTGCGGCTTCTTTGAGCAACTCCAGATAACGTTCTACTTGATAATTTATAGAATCCCAATATCCTTCCTGTCTACGTTGATATTCAATATTTCTTTCTTGTTCTGCTTTTGTAGAATCAAAGGCATTCATTACAGTACCCACTAATGTAGTTATGATCCCAACAATTCCGCTAATGCCTTTCACTGTGTCACCGGCAGACTTTTCACCAGTTTTGCCGAATACTTCAAATGCTGTGATGCCGTCATTTATAATATCTACCGCTTTTTGGATGCCTTCTCCCAGTTCATCGGAAAAAGTAGTTCCAAGAGAAGATAGAGAGGACCCTAATGTTGAAATATTACTCTTTATAGATTCGCTAGCTTGTTCCACATTACTCCATGAAGTAAAGGCTCCCTGTTTATCCCCTTTCTTTATTGCTTTCTGATACTTTTCATATTCTTCTTTCAATGTCTTGAAAGGGTTGCGAGCTATAAGGTTTTGGCGAGCATTATTTATGGTATCCATCATAGCTTTCATATCTGTAGCCGACAAGTTTGTAGTCTTGACAAGTTGTTCAGCATCAGATAATAATTGTTCAAGCATATCTGTAGGTAATGCATCAACATCTCCCATTAACATTTTCCAAACGCCAGAATCTTCGATTTCGCTTTTTGAAATAGAATCTATAGTTTTCTTACGCTGTTTTTCTAGTTCTTTTAGGGCATCTTCATATTGTTTCTTTTCAGAATCGCTTTTAGCTTTTGCTAATCCGTCCCTAAGTTTCTTTTCATCGTCTTGATACTGCTTCTCTATAGCTATGCGTTGAGCTGAATAATCACGATATTTATCTAGTATGGAATTTAATTCCTTACTTACATCGGCTATATCTTTCTCTCTTTTATTTTCAGCATTGGTATAACGAGCGGAAATTTCAATAGACTGCTCCGAAGTCAACTTTCCACCCTGTCTTTCACTCAAATCTTTTTCTTGTTTCTTGATGGCGTCAAGTTCTTTTTGATAGTCAAGGTCAATCTGTTTTAGCTTTTTCTCTGTGCCTTCCTTCATAAGATCTATTTCCGCCTGTTGATTTTGGCGACGGAGAGACAGAAGCTCTTCGGCTGATTTTTGTTGGTCTTTTTTTTGCTTTTCAATAGCTTTTTCTTGTTTAGATAAAGCATTGCCAGTGATACCTCCTAAATCTTTGTATGCTTTTTCGGTAGTTTCTTTTTGCTTTTTAGCTTCTTCGTATTGCTTTGAAGTAAATTTAGATTTGTCCTTTTCTATTTCAGATAGTTTCTTTTTGGCATCCTCCCAGTCTTTCTTCGCTTTCTCATAATCTTGTTTGTAAGTGGTTTTATTCTTCTCTGAATCAATTCGGGTTTGCTTGACTGATTTTGCTGTATCTATAAGTGTTTTTATGTCTTTCACATTATAGATTGCTTCATCAGACAAAGTACCCTTAATATCAATAGGCAAACGAAGTTTCACAGTTCCATTTTCCCCCTTTCCTCTGATACGCTTCTCCAACTCAGAGATGTAGCGGTCAAACTCATTAGTATTAACATCTTTAAGATTGGAAATGAACTGTTCGGAGATGCCTTTGCCTTTTTCTTGCAGCATGACATCACGCATAGCACGCAATTCTTTTAGTTTCTTCACATATCCATCAACGCCTTGCTGACCGGAAAGAGTTTTCAGCAGATTCTCGTAATATTTGATTTCAGATTCAATGTTAGAAAGTTCCTTGGTTTGCTTTTCTCCGGCACGTTTCGCATCTTCTTCCGTTATCTGTTGCTTTAGTTTAAGTATATCAGCCAACTTAATGGTTTCGATGTCATATTGAGCGAATATCTTAGGGTATTCTTTTCTTAACTCCGCTAAACTTCGACCTCTTTGTAAATCCGACAACGCTATATCACGAGAACTTTGTACGAGGGAATCAATCTTCTGTTTGTGTTCTTCTTCTTGCTTTTTAGCTTCTTCTTGCTGTTCATTAAACCTTCTCTGTGCCTTTTCTGCTTCTGTTGCCGAATCGCGGAAAGCCAACATTGCAACTCCAAGTCCTACTACAGCAGTAGCCAACAACACATAAGGATTGGTAAGCATTGCAGCGTTTAAAGCTAACTGCGCTTTTCGTGCCAATAAACGGGCATTGGTAAGTCCAATCTCCACAAGAGTATGTTTACTTTCGGCAGCAGTAACAAGCATCACTGCGGTCCGGTATGTACCATAAGTAACCACTAATCCAGCCAAGACCTTACCTACTGTTTCATAATTCTGAATCAACGAAGTTGTCATTTGAATACCGTCCATGATAACACTTTCCGACTTTGTTCCCAATTCGTTAAACACGGAATCCAAAGCATCCTGCATCATAGACAACTGACCATTGATAGTCTTTGAAGCATTCTCAGACATATTATAGAACTTATCACCTGCGGAAGTTGCATCAATGAATGCCTGTTGAACCATTTCAGCGGAAACAGCACCTTTGGACATTTCATCTTTCAAAGTTGCGATAGATTTTCCAGTCTTTTCGGAGATAATCTGTAACGGGTTGAATCCAGCGTTTATCATTTGATTCAAATCCTGCCCCATAAGTTTACCCGCTGCTGACATCTGTGAAAATGCCAAAGTTAGCGAATTGAACTTACTGGATTCCCCCATAGAAATATCACTAATGGCTTTCAAGTATTTGATAGTGTCTTCTGCTTGTATGTTAAATCCAAGCATCATCTTTTCTGCTCCAACCATATCTGACATAGTAAGTGGAGAAATCTTAGCCAGCTCCTTGATTTGCGGAATCAGTTGCCCTGCCATATCCTTTCCAACCATAGTCTCAATAGCGGTCTGCATGGATTGAAATTCGCCACGAACACGAATTATTTCAGAACCTAATGCCTTTAATACTCCAGCACCACCAATAACCGCCAATGCTTTCTTCCAAGAAATTGCAATGCCATTGTTTTTTTCTACAACCTCTTTGGCATTATCGTTGTAAAGGGCGTATTCGTCACGGAGCTTTTTCACAGAAAGACGAGCTTCAGCTTGTTGCTGGGTAAGTCCGAACAAAGCTGCCTTTTCTTCATCTAAGGCTTTGCGAGCAGCATTGTATTCTTCCAGCTTACCAGTTGCAGATAGAGGGTTACGCTTTAGTGCTATGCGATATGATTCTCCTAGACGCTTTACATCAGCTTCAATATCTTTAACTACTGTCTTTTGAGTAATAATCTTTTCTGTGAATCCGTTAACAGATTGAGAGGCATCAAAAATTTTCTTTTTAAATCCCATTTCCATTTCAGCTCCGGCTTTAGCAGCATTAGTCACCAGTTCATCCAACTTTTGATTGGATACAGCAAGTTGGGTATTTAGAGTTTTGAAGGTAGCAGGGGATTGTGTTCCATCCACATTTTTCAACTCCTGCTTTAATTTAGCTATTTCACTACGGAGTCTTACGACTTCTTCCCAATCACTTGCGACTTTGAAATATAACTTTGCCATACTTATTTCTTTTTTCTACGATTCGCTAATTCTTTACCACTGATTTTTTTTACTTTTTGACCGCCATAAATTGCATGGAGTTTATCTCGTTGCATCATTAAAAGGTTTCTATATGGAATGACTTCAAACACTTCCGTATAGCTTAAATGGAGAGTGTCAACCAAATGGGCTATTTGCCCGAAGAACGTTGCGTTTCCTACTGTTTCGGTCTTGCTGCCAGCATCGACACGTTCTTCATCAAGCTGACACACTGAAAAGCCGATATATCCATCATAGAGAAACATATTTCCAAAACTTCTTTGATTTCATCAAAGGTTCCGTTTTCCAAAGCCTTAGCCATATTCTCATTACCACAAATAAAACAGGAGATACCTTTCAGCATATCATCTGTGGCTCCGGGAAGTTTCTTGATAGCTTCCATGATGTTGTCACCTGTCATCCCAATATTGGAAAAATGATGAATAGCACTACAAATAACTTTGATTGTGGGCGGCTTGATTGTATAAACAACTCCACCTATTTCGACATTCTTAAAATCCAGCCCTAAAAGGGCATCAGAAACTATTTTTGCTGCTTGATTCATTATTCTAAATTGAAACAAGGGTGAAGCGAATACCACCACCTCACCCTTGCTGTTTACAATCGTTTTACCTTAAAATGTTACGCCACTGGTATCAAGGCTTTGATAGCTTCTTCTTCGTAATTGTATTCAGAAGAAACTCCTTCGATTCCCGGTTCCTGAACCATTCCGCGTACTGCAATGGCAATTGCTTTGTCCGTATTAGCTTCACGGGAAATGATACGGCATTTCGGGAAAATAAACCATACATCATCATCAGTCAGACAAAACAATGCTTTGTTGACGATAACTTTGTCCAAGGCACGCTTCCATCCGACATCTTCAGATGTTGCCTGAATAACATCGCCACCCATGAACGCTTTCTTTGTCTTCCAGTCATACTGTCCGATAGAGAAAGAAGGGGAGACTTCTCCCGGCACATCATCGTAACGGTAATTTTTTCCTGTTAACTGATTTTTATGTCCAGTGACAGATGCTTCCGTTTCTTCAATCTGCCAAGTTTCCCCATGCACGTTCAAAACCTCATCTTTCGCCTTAATAGCGGATTGAATCAAAGTCTTTGCGATTTCGGGGGTAATATCTGCCGTTACCTTATCAATGTCGGCAAACAAGATTCTTTTAATTCCTACTGCTGAAATCATAATTTTATAGTTTTACATTTAATACTTCAAATAAAATTCTCACATTCACATAATGACACTTTAAAGCTGTATCCGCTTCTATACTGATAGATTCAATTGAATAACGATAGGTTGTACCATTATAGGAGCTTACCACACCATTAAACAGTTTGTTGGTCTCTCTTTCGAGTTCATTCAAACGGATAGTATTCGCTTCATTCTCGCTTAAATCAGGTACACAAAGATTCACTTCCGCGAAAGATTTCTTCCAATACTTCCCCGGTTGTTGTTTCTTGGTGTGGATGACAATTCTTTCTGACTTCAATTCATCCATCAGCGTTTCACCGCTGGGAACAATGTCGATTTCGAAAGACTTGCAATCTCGGTAAAGAATATTTGCTATGTCGGTAGTCACTATCATCGTTCAAATTCTTCTTTTAATCGTTTCTCCGCGTATAAAGCGGCACTACTCAAAACATCAAATCCTTTAGATTCCACGAATGAAGCGTATTCCGCTTCATTTTTCAGTGTCAGACCGTCTTTATCAACATCGTAATCATTGGACGTTCTTAGAGTCAATGTATGGTCTTTATAATTGCCGTGTTCCTCTGCATGTTTCACAGCTTCATCACCCACATCAATCATCTTCTTTTCGACTTCCCATTCTCCTTCATTGAAAAAGGAGTCGACATCGGAAAAATCGAAATCTACATCCATAGTTCCGAATAGTTAAAGTGGTTTGTACTCTTAACCGTGTAAACCTCACCTTGACCTCTCACGTTCTCACTGTCCATACAGCGCACTTCGACACCAGCCTTAACAGTGATTCTCTTCTCACACACTACATGGTAATTCGGGCGATACACAGAGCCGTTTTCTGACTTAAACTCTTTGGTAGTGTTATCGTCACAGCGACACCTACATACATCCTGCCAGCTTTCACCGCCTGTTCCAGGAATGGGTCTGCCGAACTCATCCTTATCCATCGGGGTGATAACCTTTATCTGCAATATATGTGGAGCAAATATCATAAGAAAGTACATTTAGGCTTGTTACTTAATTCGTCTTTCAATCCGTACTGTTTACACAGAAATGAATAGTAGTCCTTAATACCCTGAATGTTCCAAGACATAGAGAAGCCGTTTTCGCTGATTGAAGTGGCACGGAGTAGGAGAGAGGGGATGAACTTCGCAATTGCCACAGAAACGATATTGTAGGATTCCTTATTCATTTCATCCTCTCCGCTAATCTTCGCGTTCAGACACATATCCAAAAGATCAGTTTCTGATAAGTGAATACTGAAAGACTGAAATCTTTGCTGTATGTAGTCGTTCACTGTCATTTTGATTATGGTATAATCAGTCTGCTGTATGCAGTGTAGCTATAATGCGTACAATACTTCGATTTGTAGATATATCGGAACGGACACTTAGGAACTGAAATTTGTTTTCCTTGCATTGCCGTAATAGTCGCTGGTTGCATCGCCGGACTATCTGTAATCATAAAGATTGATTGTGGAACTGACAATACAACGCAATCAGTCGGAGCTGCTTCTAAGGTGAAAAACTGAATAGGTGACAAACCAACATCAACCGATGGGGCTACGTATTCACACTCGAAAGATTCGACGCTTGATGCCTGTACGCTCAAGGAGACCAAAGACATCGTTAAAAAGCCACATATGGCAAAAATAAAATTCTTCATTTCTTTATTGAATTATAAGTTACATAATGGAAGGGTAGGAGTACTACCCTTTTTATTTAATATCTAACACTTCTTTCAGTTTGGAAGTCGTTTCTTCATCCAACTCTGCAACCTTACCCAAAAGAGTCTCTTCTTTCATGTTTCCGGCTGCTTGAACACCGATAGATTTCAGAGCATCAACCAAAATCTTTTTCTCAAATTCCTTTTCAAAGAGGGATATTTTGATCTCCTTCTTTTCTTCAGAAACTTTCACTTCAACCCGTTCGCCAAGTTTGCGGTTTTCTACATCCAATACACGGGATTCTTCGGAAATTTCAATCACCTCTCCGGGATTGTAATACTTACCAGTAAACTTATCACGGAAAACAGATATAACCTTTACTTTCATATCCTCCTCCTTATGCTGATTGGATTGATGCAATTTCGCTCAAATCGAAATTGGTGATCAAATCCGGATTGGTAATTTGTGGAATCCATTCTGCCGTATATTCCATATAACGACCGTTTTTGTCACGGTAGTTGGATATAAGCATCTGCCCCTCTGATGGAACATAAGTACGCCCTGATACTGGATCTGTCGCTTCATACGGGGTATGATGGCGCATATAACCTACTTCATCACCGTTAAGCAAGGTGATACGGTTGTCTGCATAAATCTGCACATTTTTTCCTGTCTGGTCTTTCACGTAATCCTCTTTGATTTCGATACGTGGCAGACCGATACCAGTAAAAACTTCAGAAGCCAACGAAGAAGAAATCAAACCGGTACTTAATTTCATTTCGTTAGTGCCGAGAATCATCTTGTACTGTTCGCCAAATTCAGAAGAGCCAAGTACATTCTTGTTGAAGGTTGTACGTGTCATAATCATCTTGGCATAAGCGCCAAAGTCTGGAGCTAGGGAATGTAGTTTCTCTCTTAAATAAGAGATGAACATATTCTTGCCATCAACAATTATATCTCCAGCTGTAGGCTTAACAAAATTGAATGGAAGGGTAATTTCCAGCAGCTTATTGTTGGTCTGACCGGAAGTTATTGCAGCATCCTTATTGTAAACGGTGGCTTCACCAGTCATCAACAATGCACCGACAATAATATCCATACGCTTGTGAGCTGCAAGAGTAATCTGACGGTAGTCATCTGCCAGGAAGTTTACTATTTCTTCCAATGCTGTATTTTGGTCTGCCGGTTTGGCTTGATTGAACTTGTCAATCAAATCTTGCAATTCAGATAGACGGTCAATAGACATTTGATATGCATCGCCCAGATAGGCTATTTCACCATATCCAGAACCGATATTTTTACGTTCACGGATGGGCTTTTCACCGAAACGTGAGTTGATAGAACCGGCCATCACTCCAGTTACAGAGCCGATGTAGTCTTTGAACAGACGAGTAGTTACTCTACGGAAAGTAAGATACTGCTGCCAATAGATTGTATCTTTACGCGTTTGGTTCACACGTCTGATGATAGCGGATACAATGTTCGCATCATCGAATAATGTTTGAATCGTTAAAAACATATCCTACCTCCTTACTCGTTAAATTCAAACCATCCCTTCATATTGGCTTTATCGTTCTCGGAAAACGGCATAACCAATTTTGAAGGCTCAATCTCTGCGGCTGTACGGAGCAGCGCAACTAACACGATACCATCTTCCACCTTTGTTCTTTCATACAAAGCGGAGTTTGAAACATACTTTTGTTTCAGCCCGTCGACTGCGGTTGCTTGGAAGAGAACCGCATCTTTGGCGATATTTTCACCGAAAGCAGCCTTGATAGTCAATACGTCGTAATTGGCATTAGACTTGTCAATAGCCGTCACTTCTGCGCCTTTTTTACCACTTCCGACAAACATGCCTACATAGGCCAAAGAGTTCTTGGCTACTTTGATAGACAAAGCCTCTCCACCAGTGGTATAGGCTTCCGCAACTCTCACATTGATTACCGCATAAGCAAACTTGTTTTTCAAGTCTGCGTAAATCGGGGTAAATCCGGGAAGGAAACTTCCCACTACCAGGTTCTGCGTGTCGAGTTTGAACGGGCCACGTCTACGAATACCGGTCTGGACATCGTAGCGTTCCTCTTGCTCAACGGGCGGAACCAAGTCATACTTAAATCCTGCTGACATAATTAATTCTTGTTTTGTTCAACAATAGTTTTCGTTCCCTCATCAATCATCTTAGCGATAGATTCAGATTCTTTCTCAATCTTCTCTTCCGCTGATTCGGGAGGAACTACACCCTTAAAGCCGTCATTCGCAAACTCCTGCTTCAAGTCCTTGAAGTATGCGTCCAAGTCCTCATCGTCCTTAATGGCGCATCGTTTGGCGTAGTTTTCGGGAATACCATACTCCTTTGCCTTTGCCAAAATCTGCTGGCTACGTGTTGCTTGAGCCTTCTCCGTTTCAAACTGTGTTAGCTTATCAGAAAGGCTCTTGTTGGAATCAATTAAAGCTTGCGCCCATGCAGGCACATCGTCTTTATTCTCTTCCGTTTTGGTAGTTGTGGTAGTCTCGATTGGCTTACCGTCTTTAAGGTTATGTTTCTTCTCGTAGTTGGAAACTGCGGTCTTGGAAGCATCCCCGGCACGGAAATCACCATAGGAATTAAGCACGTCCGAAAAACTGATACCCTCAACAATGGAGTTTACTTTTGTCTCGTCCGTTACGCCCTCTGCCTTCTTAGTGGCAATTCGGGTTAAGATAGCAGTGTCCACCCCAGTGAATTTCTGTTGCAGTCCTGCCAAGATTTGTTCTAAGATTGTCATACCGTATGAATTATTAAATTTGAAATTCAATTTACGGAAGTAAAAATACCACCAATGCAGATGATTAGTAAATATTTAAGCTTCCCATTCACGACAATGGATTGATTGTCGTGAATACGGTATAAAAGTAAGGAGGAAACAATTAAAGGGGAAATAATTAGGTTAGTGAAAACCGGCAATTAAGCTATTGTTGGAAAATGATATAAAAAAGGCGTGAAACCAAATGGAATCACGCCTACAAAATTATTAATATACTTATTTCTTTTTACTTTTTATAGCAAACAAAATAATTGGAAGTAAGTTTACAGCAAGTTGTACTATGTAATTAATATATGCTCTTCCTAATATAACAGGAATAAGTCCAAATAGCCATTGGGTCACCCATATAAGTAAAGTAATCCCCCCTATTCCTATTATCATTCCAAACATTGAATTCAATCTATTATCACCGGATGAAAAAGGTATATAAAGTAGCATAATCGATAAAAGCACTAAACAAAGTATCCAAAACGAAGATGCAGTTGCAGTATGCCATAACTGGTTTCTTTCGCATAATGGAAAAATACGTTCTATTTCAAAAGAGTCGCTATTATCATTTTTATCCGAAATATCAGGGGTGTGAGACACATCTTCATTCTCAAACAGCATAGCAAATTGCTGAAATATATTTTTCCTATTTACAGCATCATATAGCATTTCATCCAAATAAGAAACAATTATAGTATCAGAAGAACTTCTTTCTTTTACTTCCTCTATTTTTGATAGATATTCTACCTTTTTACTATTTGCATAATAATAAAAAAAACCATAATAGTCTACAAAGAGAAACACTATTATGATGAGAAATAAAGGAATAGTAATTTTCGGAGTCAATGAGATTCTTTCATTTGAAAAGAAATCCCATATTTTATTAAGAAAATCCCCCTCCATTATACCCCTAATACTATATTGGCATCAATATTTAGCTTCCGGCTTATCTCACGAGCAACTTTCAAAGTTGGTTCACATTTACCGGATATATAATTACTTAGCCGTGACGGGCTGACACCAACTAACTTTGCAAGTGATTTTTGATTAAGCCCCATTTCGTACATACGAAGTTTAAGAACATCCACAAGCGTTGGTTCTCCCAATGCAAAATGTTCTTCGGAATAATCAGCAACCAAATTAGAAAGAAGCTCCAATTCTATGCTATTGGGGTCATTCAAAGGAGTATCATCTTTCACCAATGGAAGAAGTTCCTCTACTCTTTTCACCGCCCATTCATACTGGGCTTGATTTTCTATCTTTGTCATAATCCTAAATATTAGCGCAATCTATTTTATCATATTCTTTATGAGTACCAATAAAGCGAACATACACAAATTGAATGGTGAATTTAATCACTACTACCAAACGATAGTTGTTACCTTTGATGTTAAAAACATAGTGCTGATTACCCACATTATCAACGCTATTAAACGTTTTCTTAATATCGGCAAAGCAAGTCCACTTGCTTCTTTTCACAATGGTAGTCCATTCTTGCAAAGCAACCTTTGAATCGGGATGGTTCTCTGCATATTCTTTTAATGCTTGTTCGGTAAATATTCTCATTGGTTACTCAATTATCGTGCGACAAATATATATATATAATTCTATAATTCAAAATTATATTCTAATATTTGTAATTTGAAGAATAAAAAAATAGCGGCAACTCCGAAGAATCACCGCTAACTACTCTATTTTTCTTATCACAAATTATAGACTTCGTAATTTTTCTGACCTAGAAGTGTTTTTCTGTTCTATTTTTCTGATTTCCTTCATAAAAGCCTTACAAATGAGCCAACACAAATACCATCTCTTAGGCTTGATTCTTAGAATTAGGCTATTTCCCTTCGATATTACTTCTTGATTGTACTTTTTCATTCTGTTCCTCCTTAATATCTTTAAGCTCTTCCTCTATGCGATCCGCGTTCCCAGCAAACATGATCCCCTCACGAGTTGACCAAATGCCACCACTTACAGCAGAAACAGCAGTATTTACCTTGTCGTTCAAATCATCAATCATATACGGAACCAAATCCGTTTCGATGTCGATAGTTTGGGATACCTTGCTAAACTCGGTTGGATTGATAGAGCCTAAAGCGGAAACAATGAAATTTACTCTCCGTTGTAGGAACTCTCCGATAACTTCACCATGATTTTCTACCGCCATGTGTGCCCCCATGAACATAAAGCGGAAAGCAGTACCGGAAGCCTTACCCACACCTTTCAGCGTTTCAAAAGAAATACGTGGAGTATTGGACATATCATAAGCCATATTAGTAAGCGTTTCTGCTTCAAATTTAACCGTATCAGGGACTTGGTTCCATGTCAGATATTGGGCATCCGCACCTTCACCTGTAAGTTTGACCATTCTATCTTTAACCTTACCCATGAAACCCTCTACATCACCAATTAGCTTCAACAGTGGGAAGAAATGATAGTCTATGCAGTCGGCATAATTGGATAAAAGTTTCTCCAAGCGTATACGGAAGGTTTTTATCTTCTTGCAATAAGGTTCAGGACGGTAGGCATAGAGAACCGGCAGTTTGGGGAATCCGTGAACGAAAGAAATTCTTTCTTCATACCCTTTAGATAAATCCCATTGATAGACTGCTTTATCCGTGATAGTCATAAAGCAGGTAACTTCCGAATCATCCATGAGCTTTTTCTTGTACTCACGGGAGAAAGCAATCATCTTGCCTTCATCGTTGAAAAACGGATAAAGTTTATCCCCTCGGAATGGTGACCACAACACGCTTTTCAACTTCTTAGTAGGCTTTACCTTACCTCCAAAGGTAGTCTTCACTTTCTTCCAAAACTTCGCCCAGAACGAATCATCATCGGTCGCGTACCAATACTCGGCTACCTCTTGCTCGGATAACCAGGAACGGACAATCTTCTTGTTCTGGTATTTGATTTTATTGGATTTGAATACAGCTTTGACCGCATCCAACAGCTTCTTTTCGTCATCATCAGTTGGAGTGCAATCCATAGACGGTTCTGTGCCGACCGTGAAAGCGGTTTGAATGTTCACTATATCCTGCTCCAAAGGAATGGAGATACGGTTCACCGGTTCGGTTTTGTACTGTGCTTCAATCTCATAAGTCTTGCCGGTCTTTTCATCGAAAACTTTTTCCGCTTCCTTTTCAAGAACTTTTCTATCTGGATATTTCTCTTTATCCACCATGATTTCATGACGTTCCGGATTCCAATCATCCCAAAGTTTACAACGGTCGGGAAGTTCAGTCTTTCTACCCTTCTTCAAATAGCTTATCTTCTGCCCGATATCGGGCAATGCTAATATTTCTTCTAAACTCAATGGCATAGCTTATATTTTTAGTGTGTGAATATTCCTGTTAAATCTTTCGGTTTCAAAATGCGTCCAAGCAAACAACCCAATACATAATATCTAATGGCATCCATCAAATGATTATATTCATCTACTGGCTCATTGATGTAGTTTCCATCCTTATCTTTGTCCCAAACATATTTCCGAAGTTCAGTAATAAGATTGTAAGAGCGTTCTGTTACAAAGAACTCCATGTCTTTAATCTTATCAATACCCGCTTTGATTGAGCCGGGAAACTTATCTACCGGATAGATATTCACGCCTCTGTTCTTTATCTCTTGAATTAATCGAGGATCTTGTGAATCAGCAAACACTTTCATAGAGAAAGGCTTTAACCTGTTGGCAATAGCCGACGAAAGCATATCCGTTTCATAGAAAAGTTCATCAACATACAAACGGTTATCAATGATGCCACATCTTACAGCAGCGGAAGGATCATTAGTAAATCCGAAATCCTGCCCTATTCCTACCTTTTTGCATTCCCGTGGGAACTCTTTCACAATACCCCATTTCTTGAACACCGCACCTTCTGCCACATCAGCCCAACGGCCGATAACGACATGAGCGTACTTTTCAGGATTGTTCGCTTTCATATCCTCCACTTCTTTCAAGAACTCTGGTGAAAGATTCTCTAGGTTATCTAGGTAGGTAGTATGAATGTGGAGTACATTCGGATGTGTGGAAACCTGAACTTGCACACCATCAATCTCTACAAGCTTGTGAGTATTCTCTATGTACTTTTTATAGATGAAGTGATTGGAATCACACGGATTCATTATAATGATAATCCGGTTCTGAATCCCCTTTTTACGGATAGAGAGCATTATTTTATCGAACTCTTCCTCATTCGTCCACTCTTCCGCTTCATCACAGACGAAAGTAGTAATCCCCTGAATAGATTTTAGTTTTGCTGTCTGATTACCAGAAGAAGTCTTGATGCCTCGGAACATGATACGGCTATTAGTCATTTTATTGACTATATCCGTCTTGGTAGTCTTGAAATACTTAGTTGTTCCGTCTAGCTCTATCTTCTCCATCATTTCGGGAATGATAGACATACCAGCGGAAACCATCGTGTAACGGGTGTAGAGAACCTGATGCACTATCTTCTCTACGGGAGTCATTTCAAAAGTCAACCGTTCAATAAAGGTGGAAGCATTGAAGGATTTGCCGGAGCCACGACCGCCGGTGATAAGAATAATGAATTTATCCGTATCAGTGTATAATGGATAGTAAATTTCTTGAGGTACTATCATTTCAGCTTGTCTTTAATCCAGGAATCAATACTAATACCGTGGTTTATGTCGGCAGGAATATCAGCATCTTCATCCTGTTTACGTTCAATCCTCCTCCAGTCTTCATCGTAATGGTACAACCATGTCATTTGAGCACTCAAATTGGGAGCCAATTCACCTTCTACAGTTTGAACTTCTTCCTCACCTGTCAGTTTACCGTCCTTATCCCGCAGCTTTCGAACAGTAGTGTTCTTTGTTTTGATACCACCAAGGGCCATAGCAAGGAACTTTGCTCGGACAAGAGAGTTTATTGCACAACGCGCGCGTGAGAGGGTTTGACTTAATTGACTGAACTCTTTTTTCTTCCTACAAAAAGTTTCCGGTTCAATTCCAATGGCATGAGCTATTTCTCCGTCAGTGAATCCCTTTTTGGCATACGACTCTACGAGAGAAAGAAATTCCTCGCTTGCGTAATCAAACTTAGGCTTTCTTCCTCCTTTACCTTTTTTGTTTTGAGATTCACTTTTTGTCATAATCTTATCCGTTAGCTAAACCTCGGCTAGCAGTTGTGTAACCCCTTCTATCTCTGAATTTGGAGAAAGGAAGCAGTGAAGAGTCTACTTTTAAACTTCTTGCCAGATTTTGGGTTACATTATACCCTGCACGAGAGATTCGTTGGTTATTTGATATGTTTCTTGCAATATTACCACTTGCTGCATAGGTTTTTCTCAACCTTTTTGTTGTTGAAAGAATTTCGCTGTAACTTCTTTGTCTTTTTCTGACTCTGCTTTCCTCCTATAATTAATCTATTCTCTCTACTTGTTCATCGAATACCTCTCCCTTGATAAATTTCATATCTGGATCATAACCGAACCTTTCACAGAAAGCCGCTTTAGCTTTATAGGAATCAAAGGACAACATCACGTAGGCATCCATGTCCTCGGCTTGCTTTTGTGCGTTCTCCTTAACCTGCTGCTTGACCTCTTTCATGTGAACAACCTTTTCGGCACGCTCTAACTGTTTAGCGGCTTTATCGGCTTCTTTCTGTTCGGTAACAGGCGACATCATATCAGACAAAGCATCAGCAATGGAGCTTTCTTCTTCAGTCTGCAACAGATAATCAACACCAATCATGTTTAGGTCAGCATCAGTCAGACCAGCATCTTTCCAATCAATGTCAGGAACAATCTGTGCAAGAGCATCAAAATCCCATGTACCCTGTGCGTTCGGGTTGTTCATCAGAATATTTAATTCCTTCTCCTGTTTTTCGTCCACATCTATGACATCAACACGAATGCGATAGTCGTTATCGGGGAACTTCTGCAATTCGTCCATAACAGTCAAACGTTGGTGTCCGCTGACTACTGTAAGACCTGTACGCTTATTAACGACAATTCCACCGACTAACCCGAATTTCTTGATACCACGTTTTAATGTCTTACGTGATTCATCAGATAGTTTTCGAGGATTATAATCAGCGAAGTGAATGGCAGAACGATTAAGTTCTACCGATTCACTCTTTATGTATTTACTTAGTTCCATGTTATCCATTGCTTAAACCTGTTGCACGATTAGCTACCTGTTTACGCGCTAGTTTTCCCATGGTACTATTATAGGCATTAACTATACTTAAATTACGCCTTGTAAATCTCGTGCCATACCGGCTTTCAGCTTCTCTCTGTAATCGAGAGGCTTGAGCTGTTATTTGTGATGCAGTTTTATTTCTTCTTCTGACTCGGCTATTTGTTTTTTATTATTATACTCAAATAAAATTCTTTCACTCATAGGAAATACCCGATAGATTCGTTGTAAATCCTGCGGATAGTTCTCTTTTAACCAAAGCATACAATCAAGATTGAAACCTACTCCCGAACTGGCTTTCAATGAATATCGAACTGGTTCGGGTAAATTGTACTGCCTCATATAAGCAAGAATATCCTTTTGTGTCCAATCAGCCAAAGGATAAACCATACCGTTATTCTCGTAACCGTTTACCTCATACCCCTTCAGCATAAGCCTACGATTCATACTATCGGCTTTCTTCATCCCCAAGAACGTGTAATAAACTCCATACTTTAGCTGCATAGCTTGTACTACATCAGCTAACTTCAACAACTTAACTTTTGGATTAGGGACACAATACAACCCACCACGAAGAATGTAAGTAAGATTCCAGTGAGGCACTTGCACAAACTCAATCTTTGGATATTTGGCTTTTGTCCAGCCAATCCATCGGTTTATGTGCTCCAAGTCTTTGACGAAGTACATAAACACACAAACGATCCGATCAAACTTTGGATAGATTAAATCAAGTAAGACAAGCGAATCTTTACCCAAGGATAAAAACAGTAAAGCCTCATTCGATTTTACCCGAATAAGGTCTATATACCGGTTCGCTTGCTCAACTTTATTCATAGCTAACCACCAGATAATCCAAATGAAACACGAAGATCACCGTAACGTTGTCTACGTGAACCTAACTGTGTGGCACTTGCTGTACCTCTACGATTGGCAACCAATCTACCACCTGCCCCTGCACCATTCATATTTCTGCGAGGTCCGGCTACTCTGTTAATTCTTCTTGTGACTCTGCTTTCTAATTTTAAAAGTTAAACAAATCAATCTATATGTTTTTCTAATATCTTGCCCAAAGTATAATCCATCTGGGCGGCAAGATACTCTTCGCCTTGATACTTGTAAACAATATCATTACCGTTTTCATCTGTAAGAATAACTGCTTCTGCTGCTTTCACTTCAACGATAATATAAGGACGTTTACCCGTATATACACCTGTCAGAAGCTTGATTGCATCGTACTTGATAGGCTTCAATTCTACTTCACCTTCTTCAGGCAGTTCTGCATCAGCCGGATATTCTTTACCGCCACATAGGTAAGTGATATACTTCTTAGCGTTGGTTGGTCTGATTTCACGGTATTCGTGGGTTTTCTTGCCTGCCAAGATTTCATCGAAATACTTCTGTTTGATGCTTAATGTAAGAATGTTCATAATCGTGTCTTTTAAATTAATAATTAAGTAGTTGCGGGTAACGGATTCGAACCGCTGACCTTCACCAAGTCAAAGTGACGAGCTGCCCACTGCTCTAACCCGCGATAGTACCCCAAAGGTACTACCACAACCAAAGATAATGAAATATCTTCAATCGTTATACACGACAATCGGTTTATTGTCGTGAACTAAGCCAAATATCACGTTCTTCTCTGCAAGCTTTTAGCGTTGGGGCTACTGTAGCAAACAGATTGCCGCTTTCAGTACGGTAGTCATACTGGTACATTCGCCTTACTTTACCTTTTAGTTTTATTGAGAAAGTGCAGTAGTTCTCTTTACCTGGTTGGCAGACGCTACAACCGTTTTTGTTTATTGAGTTCATAACTAATCTATATTTAAAGTTTTACATTCAATCTTTCTACGCTCGTATCAAAAATCACATGCGTGCGTATATTGCTTTTTTAGGCTCTCTAAGGCTTTTTCTGTAACAAGATATGTGTAGTGTTCATTGCTGCCAATGCGCTTAATAGAGCGTGTCTCTTTGAGGGCAATAGGCTTGTTGAAGATAACTTCATACTTGTTGCCACAACTTGTTATCAGAAAATCAACACTACGTTTATATTCGTCCAGTTCTGTTTCTTTGTATTCACCTTTAGGGATGAAATTGGGATTGGGTACTAAGTAACCTTCTGCTATTAATACGCTATTCGAGTTGTATACTTTCATAATCGTGTTATTAAAGATTCATATATAAACAAGTCAGATCACATTCTTCATCGTAGTCGTATTCAAGTGATACAGGTGCAAAGTATTGTTGTATCTTCTTTGCTGCTGTTTCATTTTTACCCTCAAAAGAGAAAGTAAAAGAGCGTTTGCCTCTGACTGTTATTTCAACCGGTATGCCTGCTACCTTAGTCATGTTGTTTTCAAGTTCTTGTTTTGTCATAATCGTATATTTAAGCGTTAATACCAATTACATTTCTTATAAAGTCACTCGCTTGCTCTATTGACATATCCAACTTCTTTTGAATCAGAATAAGCATACAGCTTACTTGCTCTTTTGTATTTAAGTTGCCTTGTACAAATTCAGACATGATGAACTTTTCTATTGTTTTTTGTTTAATTACTGATGTTGCCATAAGCGTGTATATTGTGGCAGCCAGAAGGTTACCGGATTATTATTTTTTAATTTTAATTTTAGCTGCTATAAAGGGGATTTCAACCCAAAAGGATGTATGAAATGACATGTCACATTTTTGAAAATGAAAGAAACGTTTAAGAAATGGCGTGCCCTTGATTTGGTCTACAAATGGGATATTTCTGTAAAACTCTATCCCTACAATTTGTTTTAGAATTGTTTTCATTATTGTGTATATTGTGCAGGGCGAAAGCTCTGCTGGTTAAACTTATTTATGTGAATCTCTGAAATCAAGTTCTACAACTTTATGATACTTATGAATATCGTATAAGTCATGAGCACAACCTATTGCAGATGCCAACCTAACTGCCTCTTCGAGAGCTACCATTATATTAACTGAAGCGTCTTGTGCGTCTTTCTTAGTCTTGTCATACTCTCTGACGTTTCTCGCAATATCTTGATTCTTCTCTGCTTCTTCAAGCTGTGTGAGGGCTTGTCTTACTTGCTTCATTGCATCTTTAATCTCTTTTCTGTAATCGCTTGTCAAAGTCTTCATATCGTATATCTTTTAATTACCATTATTATTTAATACCGCAAAGTTTTGAAACTTTCAATAGCTCTTTATCTCTCATAAATATGAGGTCAAAGAAAACGCCTTCATCAAAAGGCTTGTTTTGCGATAAAGCGGCTGATTTCATTTCAACCATGATTCTAGTAATCAATTCACCTTTTACCTTATCACTCATTTTTGTTGCCATAATCTTTATATTTTAATTGTTATTACTTCGTTTTTGATGATGCAAAGATGGTATATTGTGTTACAAATAATACTATTTATGTAGTTAATAAATTATAAATATATTATTTTGTGTAACGTATAATAATTATATGAGTATATTTGCATCATGGAAAAGGAAGATAAAAGAAGAGTTATACACGTAGAAATGAAAGCAACTGGTAAGCATAGGTATTTTGCTTCACCTGCTGCCATCTATGATGTATTTTCAAGTCAAGAACTCGGAATTGCCCGACAGTCACTTCTGAACTACTGGCAAAAAACAGAAGCCCCCTATGAGAATGCTGTTTGCATAATCAGAAAAGGGGAGTTAGAACGTAAAAAGAAAGGATAAATTTATGTTGAAGCTATCAGAGATAAGAAAAACGTATGAAGATTTAACAGGAAAGCTAAGTGACATTAATCGCCAATTATGCTTCGCAGGATTTGGTATTATATGGATTTTCAACAAAACTGGAAATGAAACAATAATACCAAGTGAATTATATGAGCCAGCTGTATGGCTAGTGATTTCGTTAGCTATTGATGTGATACAATATGTGTATTCATCTATAGCATGGGCTATTTATTATACCACAAAGCGAAAGAGGAATAAAAATGATGACAAAATAGAGGTTGACGAGCCTACAGGAATTAATTATCTTACATGGATTTTATTTTCTGCTAAGGTTATAACTATGTGTATCGGTTTTTATAAAATAGGATTTTTCTTAATTTCAAAATTATAATATTATGGCAAAAACAAACACCCCAAAACCGAGTACCCCAAAACCGAGTACCCCAAAATCTATTCCTTCACACGGAAATGGAGGTAAAATAACCGAAGTTAATGGTACTGGACCAAGAAGACCAAAAAAGTAAATTAAAAAGCCGGAGTTTACTGCTCCGGCATATTAATTGATTAGCCCTTTAAATTTTAACCGATTTACGATTTCGGTATAAAGATACTCTATATCTCCACTGAAATCCCCATAATTCTGATACAGAAACACGACATCTGCACAATTGTCGGAAATTGTACTCTTGGACTGAACCCCCAATACTCTTGACATTTCTTCACGTAATCCGGCTGTCATTTTTCCACCGGCAAGCGAGCTTGGAGAAAACAAGTACAAGATGATGAAGATGAACTTCTTCCGTTGGGTCACACTGTCAATATTCGGTGGACATCCTTTCTCATTCAGCAACTCAACAAAAACTTTATAGATACCCCCAATAAGGCTTTTATCTTTCAAAATCGGGGCGGTCAAAGCGTTTTCTTCTTCTGAAAGTTCTGATTTTTCGATACGAATCTTTTTAAGACGAATTATTTTATTAAAATCCAGCTCCATAACACGATTATTTTAAAAGTAAATAGTATATTTGCATCATAATCGTGTAAGATTTGGGAGAATTAAGCTTGGTCGTGCTCGCTGGTTCTCCCTTTCTATTTTAAAGGATCAATTATTTGTTCTCTGTCTTCCATTTTTCTTTTAAGATAACTGTATTCATCTTCAATGCACTTGCTTATCTTAGCTGCATCTTCGTAACGTTCGGCTTTTATCAGAGCTCTTTTAAAGCTTTCAAGCTGATTGATGTATACGATATCATTGCGATCAGTTACGTGCTGGATATAACTTTTGATGTCATTCAGCTTGCCCTCCATGCGTTTGTGCCATTTGCTTATTAAAATTACAATGATGGCAACGGTTGTGACATTGAGGATGAATAATGCGATTTTAAGTATTAATTCTATTGTTTCCATAACACTAAACCTATACGCCAAACAGGCTTGTTTGTACTAATGTCCCTTTTCCCGTTTTTATCTCTCCGTGACATTCATAACGGAAACGAGAATTACCTTCTTTAAAATGAAACTTGTCTTTTTCACATCCCCAGTAATCGAATCCTAGCTTGTAAGCTGCAATCCGGCTACTTTGACTACCCATGTGAGCATCACCGATCTTATAACCGGGGTTAGCATATTGATTGAGTAACCATGCGTATAGAATTACAGGCTTTTGGCAGGGGTGAATCCGCTTTTCATTCAACTTTTTGTTTCCTTGCTGGATAATTGCCTTAGATAAATCTTTTCCGCAGTAGGTTCCCTGAATCATGCCTCGCCACATGCAATATACAAGGTCAGTTCTGTCATTCATACTGCAGTAAGCTATTTCACAATCGTATTGGTCAGTATCACCATTTAGCTTATCCCAAACAATGCGTCCACCGGTAAAGTCGTAATTAAAGTAGTTTACTCCCCATATTATCTGATTTCGGCTAACCCTTTTTACTTCATCGAAATATTCTGGAGGGGGAACTCGTGAATCCCAATCGGATTTCGGATAAACGGATTGTTTGACAGGCAATATGTTTCCATTATTCTGTTTTACTGTATTGGGCTTGATCGAAGGATTATCCGCTCCAATTCCGTATGGTGGATCATCTATGAACAAGTCAAAAAAGTTATCTGGGAATTTCTTTAAGAAATCCATTCGGTCTATATTGTATACTTCGCTTATTGGCATGGCTATTCCTCCTTTAGTCAACTAAAACAAATTCGTAAGCAAATACATAAGGATTGGATTGAAAAACTCCTTTGCCGGATACTTTGTCTATGAGGGTGGCAAAGGCTTCTTTGGGGCTCTTGAACCACTGGGAAGCGAAATAACCGCTTTCTCCATTCAAAAAGGCATCATAGGCGTAAATAAGTGGTGACTCATCAGATATTACCTCTTGCCTAACAATCCCCTCTTTCAAGCAATCTTCGTCCGATATATCCTGTAGGCGTTCAACCTTGATGTCGGTAATTTCGATATGGTGGGGCATTAGGTCGGCTTTCACAAACATTTTATTTCCCCAACCGGGATATAATTTCAGTTCAGGCAATATAGAATCCAAGTATTCTAAGTAAGCCGCATTTTTCCCTTTTCTATGAAATCGGTCAACATCCATATAACTTTGCGCAATGGCAACAACTTCACCAATCTCGTATCTTGGTTTACCAAGGTGACATAGTAAATCCAATTCATTATATACTGCATAAGCATGTCCGTTAAACACATAATTAGGATTAACCACTTTCTTCTCCCAATTTTCAAGTGGACGAAAACGAATAATAGGGAATCTAACACATTCGTCAATTTCTATAATTCTTCTCGTCATAGTCTTCCGACCATCTAGTACAGCCTGTGTTAAGCCGTATTTATCTGAAAACATTATTTTCTTCATGATTATTCCTTTTCTTTAAAGTGTTCGATTAGCTCTTCTACGGTAGCCACATGGCAATAGCATGAGCACCTGTGAAAATGTCCTATTGTAAAATCACCTTTTTGGTAATGAGGTGGAAAATCTTGATCTAATACCCAGTATTGATTTGCACTTGTATCATCTCTCAATGCAGCTAAAGCAAGGAAAAGATTCTCGTTGACTCCGCAATCAATAAAACTATCGTCTAGTGGTACATTATAAGGAACATATTCACCGTCAATAGTTGTAATTAATTTGCTATCATCAGTTATTTGAAAAGGGTTTCCATACTTTTTATATCCCAACTCCTCCAACTTCTTTCGAAGCTCCGGTGTGTTTTTGCGTATGAAACACGGTGTTATAAATCCCATAGTTATTTCTCCTTCTTTACTAATTCAACTTTTGTCGGCTCTTCATCTTCCCATTTTACTTCGGGAAATAAAGATGAGTCTAATTTGAAATAATCATGGGGATAGTCACTACATGATTGCCATCTTTCCCATATATCACTCTTTACAGGTTTTTTAAAAAAAACACATAATACTCCGTCTTTGTCTCTTGCTATATACATACTCAATCTCCTTTCTTTGGTTCTTCTATTTAAAGTTTCTCATATATTCGCAATCTCTATCACAAGGACAGTTGTAGTCATAACAACTATTGTTTTCATTGTTCCAGCATGGGCATTGCTTTTGATATGCCTCTAACCGGGCTTTTTCTCTGTCAGCTTTCATCTTAGCTTTGATGTGTTCCGGCAAAGCATCTTGTGCTGCTTTATCGAAAGTTATACATTTGATTTTATCCATATTAGTCTCCTTTCTCTTTAATCCGCTCTAGTACATCTCTGTTGGCTTCCAGTATTTCATCGAAAGATGGTATTGGCATCCAATGTGTGACTCCGCTATCAAAAGTACCCAATGTTACATCTGAATAAAATAGTCCTGCACAATAGAATAAAGCACGATATGGATTGCGACCGCCTGCCACAAATACCCATCCGCTTTCTTTCGGCAACCTATCTTCTACACTTATCCACGGAGATTGCTTTGCATGCCATTCTGCACCAGCTCTGAATCCGGATTTATAAATAGTTTGTCCAACGATATTATATCCTTCAGCCCCCTTTTGGGATGCTTCTTCTAATGTCTGTTTCATAATGATAGTTTTTTAATGTCATCCACTGATAATTTATCCTTCCCTTTGGCATATTCAAAGAATCCTACTACAGGACATACACATTCAGGAATATCATAATCATCTGTTTCAGGTAACGTTACCAATATACTAAGTCCTACGCCATTGATATATTCGCAAGAAACGAAATTGTCAAAGGCGATATATCTTTGTGCCTCCTTAGCTATGATGTCACAATTCTTTCGATATTCATCATAGCTTTTGATAGTACTATTAATAAATTTATCTATATCCATTTCTGTTCTTTTTTTTACGTTAATCAATTGCAGGTTCATACGTGTAGTATTTCCATCCTTTATAAGAGTTTTTCCAATTACAATAGTCTGATGCATCTTTTTCTTCAAAAAATACAGCTACGTTGTGTCCGTAACAGTCATATACTCTATATTTCTTCATATCTTTATTTGTTTTTCGCAAATCCTTGATAATTCTTCAAGAACTTGCAAGGTCATTACTTGGTCTTATTCATTAAAAAAACTTGGTCTTTTAACAGTTTGCATCTTGATTTGATAGGCTAGTACTTCTTTCCGTGCATCTTCTCACGGAGTTCGTTATACCTCATTTTCTGTTCTATGTGCCAAAACAGGTCTACATCTAAGTGCTTGGCAAGCCCGAAGATTGATAGTATCATATCATTCACGGCTGTAGGAAAATCAAATATTCCGTCATACCTAACAGGAAGTGTAGAGATGGAATAGATTGATTCGGTAAAAGTTTCGCCTTTACAGGTTTCTGCCATATCTTCAATACAGTCATCAATATCTCCGTTGGCAAGTTCAAGGCTTATTCCTCGAAGTCCTGCAAGGGCAAATAAGCGGATAACAGCATCAGCTAACTCGTCTCCCACTGTATCTTTGATATGTTTTTCAAAGGCATTTCTATAACGTACGTTCTCTTCTACTAATGCAGAGTAAAGATTAAAATCACGTTCAAACATTATTTTTTCTTTGAAGTATTTTCTTTTTCTATCAGCTTCCACAGCTTCCATGAGTTCGGATATTACAAGGCAAAGACAGTGCTCGTTGCTCAATTCTTGATCGTGGAAGCCGTGTTCACAAGCGGTTTTATATGCCCTATCACGGAGGGCGTTCAAATCTATTTTACTCATATCGGTTATATTTTACGTTAATCTTCTACTGTTTTAAACAGAGTAACTATCTTAATCCATCTCTTACGTTCACCCAAAGCCTTTGCAGCTTCCATTTGAGCTTGTTGATAATGACAATGCGATTTGTCGAGAATGCCATCAAGCCAATATTTTTTATATTCCTCTGTCCGGTAAGCTAATCTGAAGGTCTCTGTGAATAAAACGTTGTCTATTTCAAATTGAACAAAGAAGTTGTCTGTTTTAAGCATAGATGTTCCTTTCTAATTTGTTTTTTGCAAATCCTTGATAATTCTTCAAGAACTTGCAAGGTTTTACTCTAATTGATTCGTACATACTTACCTGCGATATCGCAAGTTCTTAATATATCGGCATTATCTTCACCGAAAGCTATTAGGATACTGCCGCAACCGGGCGAGTCCCCACGAGTCCCATCCGGTCGAAAGAAGCGAATCCGGTTCCGTAGAAATTTCATAGCTGTTGCTTTTTCAAAGATGACATCTTGGAACATCTTACTATCGCAGCGGTTGAATAGTAGAGCGATGCCGTTACCGTGTTCTGCCAGACGTTTAACGAAACGTTCTATTAGAGGACGGGAGTAAGGTGGATTTAGCCAAACACGACCTACCCAATCTTTAGTTAATCCGTCATGGTTCTTGTTGTACATTTGTGTAGCTGTTTGCCAAAGCGGTTTAACCGGAGCGCATGGATCTAAATCGAACTTTCCCAATGCGTCTATAATTTCTTTTGGCGTGTACCATTCATCAGTGGTATTAGCCGATTTTTCAAAGGTTGTATTCATTGTTAATATTTTAATTAATTGTATCCATCAGGTGGTCACACCACCAGGTAAAATAAGATGTTCACTCCTAGGAGAAGGAGGATGTTTAGGAGTATTCTCATAACTAATCCAACTTTTCACTTCTTTTGAAAATATGAGCGAACGTACTTTTTTCATCTGATAGATCGAGTCCAAGTTGTGAAGGGTGGCGTTTGATGTAATTATAAAATGCGAACATCTTCTTATCATCGTCACCACAGCGGTCTACCAGTAACCGAATGAAGGCCAGAAGGCAATCGGAGTCGTTTCCGAAGTTTTCTTGTGTGGATAGCTGGGATTTATCCACATCTTGTTTCAATTTCCGGATTGCGGCTATTGCTGTGTTGAAATTGCGTTTCGCATCGTGGCGTAATTCATAGCCTTGCTTTCCCATTTCGCTTCTCAAATCATAGAGAAGGGTTTCTACGACATCTGTCAACACATAGATTAAGTTGAGAGTCGTATTAAGATTTGTTGTTCCTACTAACATGATTTTATTTATTTCTTATTTGGATAAATCCACGTTTTTCTGTCTCTCTAAGGAGTTCCATATCTTCTTCCTTGATATCGCAAGGAGTTTCTCTATTGACACTCATATAAGATGATATGCCGAACTTCTTTCGTATCTTTTCTATGACTTTCCATTCTTTGGTAGTCCAGCATATTGTAACATTCATTTTCTTAAACTTTTTCCTATGAATTTCACTCGTGTAGTAATGGAAACCAATCTATCCATAGTACGTTCCCCATACTTTTGGGAGATTTCACTAAGCGATAGGTTAGTGGTTAATATCAAGAGCTTTCCCCGCTTTTCCGCTTCATCAACAATTTCGCAGAAGGCAAGTCTTTTCTCTCCAAATTTCACGCTTAGATTCTCTGTTCCGACATCATCTATGTAGATGATATGTTTTGCTTTCACAACGTCTATATTAGCGTTCATCTGTTGTGCGTCATAACAAGCTACAATCTTCCGACAATAGTGATTCAGAAGTAGGGGAATGATCTTCCAGCATATAAGTGATTTCCCTCGTCCACAATTGCCATGGCATAAAAGTCCACGCCCGTTATTTCCTGAAAGCCACGAGGCTATTTCCTCGTATTCCGGTAGCCATTCGGCATTTCCCGTGAAATAGTTCAACCCTTGCCAAAGGATATTCTTTGCATCTGGTATCGCTATGTTCACAAGATTGGGAACAGGGTTAAATCCAGTCTTCCTAAGATTGTCGATTGTTTTTTTAAAGTCTATTTGTTCCATCTTTCCTCCCATTTTCTTTCCTGTGGCGAATCGTATTTGTCAGGAGAGTTATCTTTGAGAACCACACCAATATCAGTAGTTGGCTTGGCCGGTATTTTTTCCCGGTTTGCCCATGTTGCCAACCTTTTAGGAAGTTCCCAGGTCTTTTCAAGTTCATAGCGCATTTTAGTTTCTGATTTGTTCAGTTCAGACCAATAATCAAAGAAGGAGCGAATCATTTCCTTTTGATACTTACCGACAAAAGGTACAAGAGATTGATAAAAAGATTCTTTTCGAGAGAGAGTAGCGGCTTTAGCCGCGTTTTTCTTATCTCCGTAAGGAGATTCTTTAGTATTATCTTCTTCATCTTTCTTCTTATTATCGCCCTTAGCTTGCCCCATTTTTTCAACAACTGCCCTTAACTCCGCCCTTAACTCGCCCAAAGCATTATTTAACTCTCTGATTTCTTTATTGTTATCTATGTCCTTGTCTATGCCCTTGGGTATGTCCTTATAGGGGTTGTATTCATCATACTTGCATAAAGTTATCACAGTCATGCCTTGTTTGTTACAAGTCGTTATCATGCCTCTCTTTTTCAGTTTGGCAAGAAAATAGCGCACTTTCTTTTCAGACCATTGCCAACGCTTCATCAAAAACGATATGGATGCTGGATATTGACCTCTTGTATAAGAGATTTCCCGACCTCCGATGAGTTCGCTGTACGCCTTGTCGGTTGCCTCAAATCGTGCTGACTGAATCAAGTCAAGCCACGCTTCGCACTCCGAAAACTCACGGGCTACCTTCCACATTTCATTCGAGAAAAACCTGCGGCTTAGCCTCAAAAATCCTTCGTCCATAGTTAGAATCTCACGTTTGTTAATTGTCTTCCTTTAGAGCAAACTACCCATTTACCATTACCGCTATCAAACAACCGTAAATCAGAGACTTCGCCAAAACGTTTGATGTTACCGCATAAATCTACAATCCAGCCACATTCTTTGGAAGGGTGGGGGCGAATAGCCCGACCGACTATCTGATACCACATAGCAAGTGACATCGTAGGGCGTGCCATAACAACAGTGTCAAGTTCTGGATAATCAAAACCCGTAGTCAATACCCCGACATTCGCCACTACTGGTATTTCCCCAGTTTTGAAATGTTGGAGAATCATTTCACGAGTTGCTTTTGGAGTATCACCGGATACAATAGCGCAACCAGGTATTGAATAGGTCAACCGCTCTGCTTCTTTCAAGAACCGAGTAAATACTAAAATGCCTTTTCTCTTACCACCTGCTTTGGGATTCATCAGTCTTTGGACGATATGAACGAGATAACCGTAGAAGTCTATCCGTTCATATTCTCGTTGAACTGATTTATCCGTATAGTCTGCACCGGTGGTATTTACTTTCAGGTTAAGTTCATTCCATCCTGAAGGATTCATCGGATAATAGTTTAGCTTCGCCAAGTAGCCCATATCTAATAGGGTTGATACCTGTACATGGTAAATGACCTCTGAAAAAACATGAGGCTTTGTCCGGGTGATGAATTTCAGCATAGAACCGAAATTACGACTGGATGATAACCGATAAGGCGTAGCTGTCAGCCCAAGAACCTTACACTTCACCGCATCGAAGAAATCCTTATACATTCCTTCTTTGGGGTTTACCAAATGACATTCATCTACAATGATGTTTTTGAAGTGAGTAAAGAGTTCGGGATGAGCTTTCACAGAACCGATGGTAGCAAATGTTATCCGGCTTATCTCCTTTGAGTTGAAGGAAGCAGAATAGATGCTACAGTCGAGAATGCCGTATGAACATAGTTTTTTGAAATTTTGCTCGACAATTTCACGTGATGGACAAAAAATAAGCACATAGTCATTTAGTCTATGTGCTATATCCGCTATGATAAGGCTCTTTCCCGACCCCGTGGGTAATACCATGATGGCATTTGTTTTCTTCGCTTTGTTGTTGAAGAAAGAAACGGCTGAATCAGAGGCTTTCTGTTGGTAATCACGTAGTTTGAACATAGCTATTCCGATTTTAAGTGTTTGATAGAAACTAACGCATCCATAAGATTTAAGCACTTATCCAAATCTTCTTGGGAATTTATAAACAATCTAACTTGATAAGCATCGGAATAATATCCTACTTCTTGAGAATTCATAAAGAATTCAAGATTATCTAACCAATTAAAGAAACCAAAAGAAAATCCATGAGCATTTGCAACTATGCCATTGGTATAATATTCAGTGTGCATGCTCACATTAAATCCTCTATCTTTCAATTCTTGTAGCTCTTTTTGTGTACAAGATACCTTTCCATTAATCAGTTTCATATCCCTTTCTCCTTTCGTAACTTCTCCACCAAGGCAGAGTAGTATTTAATTAATTCCTTATACTCGAAATCCGTATAATGCTTGGATGTGTTCTTTGCCCTGTATTCAACCATATCTACACGCTGTTCTCCTATTTGATCGATAAGACCTCGTCTGTACATTTGCGCATTACCTTGGTTGAATATATTACAAGAGACGCATTGCGGTCGGCAATTATCTTCATCAAAACGGGTTGACGTATATCGTCTTGACATATAGTGTCCGTTTTGTATCTCCTTCCAATGCTTAAACGATCCACAACTGATGCATTGGCACATTCCATTTGGCATTGCATATTTAAGACGGATGTACTTTGAGAAAATTTCATCCAGTTTCTTTTTATAATCCGGCTTTTTCTTTACTGTTACCCCTGCTTTATCAAACAGAGGTAAAGGCTTGTCTTTTTTCTTAGCTTTGGTTCGTTTTATGTAGTATGGCATATCATTTATCTTTTAGTTCAACTCCTAAACATAATACCTTGTCGGATACGCCTACATCATCAAATTCAAGTTCTACATATTGGGTTTCGTATGGATAAGGATATATTCGACCATATTTGTTATGCAACTCTTTTACTTCATCATCCGACAATTTGCGCCTAACTCTCATCTCAATTTCGTAATCATCGGAAAGATTTTCAATAACCTTTCTAAGCTGACCTACTGTTTTAATTTTATCTATTGCCATAATCTTTTTAATTAAAAGCCCCGAAGCGTATTCTCCGGGGCACAACTATTATTCACTAACCCTTGCCATTTATGTGTGGCTCACATTATTCCATTCGGGGACACTATCCGTATGCGCATTACGGAAATATCCATTTGCAACTGAATACTTTCATATCCCCTTTCCAATACAAGTTTGTGGAGAAGCCCAGATTTGCACTGGGACGAGTTGCCAAGCTCGCCACATCTAAGGTTGGCATTCCTATTATTGAGTGGTGCGTCTACTGATTCCGCCACTTCTCCATGTTTGCCCGCCATATCTTCACAGACAGAGCAGGCAGGTTAACAAAGTTATACTTCGATGATTACGATGTCCGGTGTAATTTGCCTGATAGCATCCAACTGTTCATCAATGACTTTATTTTTGTATTCCTCGATGGCCTCATTCGCACCGGCAGACACAAGAGATAAAGAAACATCCCGACCGTCCACATCAGCGTAAATTTCGATTTCTATCTCTTCACAGGCAAAACCTTTGAAAAGAGGGATGTTTAGTTTGAAAGATTTTGGAAGGTTGGAATCAACCACCTGTGAGTAGTTATCCACCTTACTACCATTTTCCTCCTTACTGCGTTCGATGTCTTGGTTTACCTTTGCTTTGAAGTTTTTCAAAGTAGAAACAAGCATCATGTTTTGCGACTTGTCAGTAAAGAAAGCTCGGTGCATCTTCAAAAACTGCGATAATTTGATAGGTTCCCATTTCTTATCGGTATTAATGCCGAACTCTACCATCTCTTTGGACGGCTGAAGTACTCCGGTGATGACATCTTGGTAATAATTTGTTTCGTTAATCGTTAAAATCATCCCCATCTTGTCACGATTCACGATAATATTGGACGACTTTTGGTTGATTAAATCAATACGTTTCTCTAACCATCTGTAAGGCGCATCAATCGTCCCGTCTATCATAACCCTTTCCGGCTCTTTTATCTCCAGTTGTTCGGGGGCTGTTCCCTCTCTCAATACTACTTCAATAGGCGTACCATTATAATCTTTCGGTACAACCACGTTTAATTTGTTTTCGCTCATGATTCTGTTCCTGTTTTACGGTTAATATTAAAAATAGTTCTTTGCATTTCCTGCGGCATGATAGGACGGGAATAAACCAGCTCACCCAGTTTGTTGTAATACCCGGCCATCTTTTCTTCATGATAGAGAATTTTCACACACTCTTCATTTTCAACATATTCAGAGCCTTTCTTTATATTTTCAAGAAGTTCCTGTTTCCTTTCATTCAAAGGCTTTAGCTCTGCCTTAAATGCTTCCATTGCTTCTTTTTTCTCTATCTCAATATCATTAATTTGAATTGAGGTTTCAGCAAGAGATTCTTTCTTTTGAGCCAACTCATCCGGTGTAAAGCGATGAGTATAGCCAATCTCTTCCACTGCATCGGCATTGTCCTGTAAGAACTGCCATCTATCCTTTTCGGGGATTTCTTGACCTAAAAATTTGTCCATAAAATAAAATGATTAAATAAATTCTTTGTTACGTTCAATTTCTTGCTGGGCATATACCAACATTTGATGTTCATTAGCAGCCGGTAGATAAATATCTGCCTGTGCCGTGCTCCAATTACGAAAACGCTCAATAGATAAAGTCATTTCCCCTGTTGTCAGTTCTGCCGAACTGCGTAAATAAGTTACTTCTTCACCTTTCTTGTTGATCGTTTTGCGTTCAAACAAATCACGGTTGCAAGTTCTCTTATAGAAGTCAATTTTGGCTTCGTCAAGGCTACAACCGTACTCACTACCGAAATATCCTAAAAGAAGATGTAAGTAGCTGTTTTGGGCAAGCGTGCGGTTAGGAAGTTTCTTTTTCACTTCCACCACCGCACGTTCACTAAACAGCTTGTTTACATACTCTTTGAACTTGGGTATTTGATATTCATTCTTCAAATCGAAAATCATACGCTAAAAAGGCAAATCATCCTTTGCATTACCATTCGCATCAACCGGAGGCGGAAAATCCTGCGGTTGATGATAAGTCGGCTGTGGTGGTTGTGTTGGTGCTGTTTGTGGGGATTGTGATACACCCCCACGCCCTTCTATTTTATAGCATCGAATAGACGCCATACGTTTAAGCTCTCCATCCTGATTCGTCCAAGAACGTCCCTGTAAGACAAATAATACAGTAACAACATCACCCCGATTAAAGCGGTCAAGTTCTGTACACTTGTCACCCGAAAACTCTAAGGGAATAATGTTTTCATACTCGCTACGCTCTCCCGTATAAGGATCATAAGTGGTAGCGTCTAAAATAAACTCCCGTTTCGTAAATGAGGAACCACCGTTTTTGGATGGGATTTGAACGGTTTGTCCGATTTCGATAATTCTTCCAGTTATTTGATTTGCCATTAATTTTCTCCTCCAAAAATCTTTTTATCGGTTATAAGTTCCCTGTTCTCTTCCAAGAACCGGATAAACTCCTCACAATGATTAGTAAGAATAGGAATATCACGTTCAGGATTGAAAACGTATGTTTCTGTATAGGTATCTACCACATAACCGCCTTTGTTGAACTCTACAATGTTGTACTCAAATGTCCGTACATCCGAACCGTTCTGCATCAAAGCGTAAGGATAAATCAAATGTTGATGGTGGTCTTTGAATTTCCCTACAGTGTAACTGCCGGTTGTTTTGATGTCGTGAACGCTGGTAGGCATCAGTTCGTCAATTACCCCATAAACCAAAACATTGCCGTATGCGGTCGGTAGGATTGCTTCTACTCTCTGCTGTGTTAATGCGCCTTTGAAATAGTCTGCAAATTCACAACAAAGAGAAATAGGGAAAGTAAATGTACGATTCTTGTAAATTACCGTGTAGCAAGTGTTTTCTGCATTCCTTTCTACATCCATATCATTAGGCTTTCTCTTTTCAATCAGAGCATCCACTAATTCATTAAAGGCTGTTCCCTTGTCTGCCGCTTCGCTATCGAATGGCTTGCGGTTAATCCGGTCTATCAGTTCTTGAAACTGTTGTTCGTGAAATTCTTCGGGAGTATGGGGCGGATTTTCTGACCACCCCCAATATTTATCCCAAATCACATCACTATTCAGATATTCCCCAAAGGCATCAAGAAGCGTTGCGTAAATACGATATTTAGGCTGCTGGTTCATATTTCTTTTCTGAATTAAGTTTCAGATTCAAAGACTTCGCTTTGTTGGCTACCAACTTTGCCGCCATTTGCTTTGAAGAACCAACGTGCTCAAAATTATCTATTTGCGCGATAAAATTATTGGCAGATTCCGCATCCGTAATAAGTTCGATCTGTTCTTTTATTTCTTCAATAACTTTATCATACTTTTCCTGTGCCGCTTTTTTGGCTGCAAGCATACCCAAATACGAATTGATTATCTTGGTAGTGATAAAGTCGTTTTTGGCAGTCGGATTGCCATTCTTGTCAAGGATGGTAGGAACCTCCATTACTGAAGGAAGATTGCAGGTATTCTTACCGTCATTTCTTGAAGTCGGGTCAAAAGTTATAGTGCGTCTTTGAACGCCTCTTTCACTTTTCATTTCAAGATAGCCGAGCAAATCCAGTTCGGTAACGATGGAGTTGTAGGATTTTTCACGTAAAGCAGGGATGAACACCGTATCATCACCCTCTTTCCGTGTGTCCCGATGGGCAACGAAAATGATGTGTTTATTCAAGCTTGAGAGCGTTCTTGTCATCCATGAAAACTCTGCATTAATACCGCTCCAATCCCCGATGGATGGTTGGCGGCTGCCACATTTATAAGTAATGATGAAATCCATCATCTTACCAATGGTATCAACTACGATTGTCTGATAAGCCGATAAATCTTCTTGCAAAACCTGTTGCACATCATTCCATGAAGTGACCTGTACGGTATCTATGTTTTCCAGATGTGCCATATTCATACGCTTGACTCCGTTGTCAAAGTCCAATAATAACGGTTTCGGTGCGCTCAATGCCACTGTTGATTTTCCCATACCAGCTTGACCGTAAATCATCATCTTTACTGTGGTAGGGATTACTAATTCATTACTTTTTTTGATAAGACTCATAATCGTAAAATTTAAAGGGTTAATTATATTCTTTGCTCTTTAGAATCAACGGCATAAAGAAGCACATCACAGGCATTGATAGCGTATGGAGACATTTTTGTGATTCCGGTCTTTTCTGCCCGTATTTTCTTCTCCGCTATCAGCTTTTCAAGTCTATAGCGACCGCCTACAAACTCTTTTGCCTGCTCTTTATTGAGAGAAACTCTGCTACCTATTCGATAGAGAGTATTTAGTTTTGCTTCTGCATTCATTCTGGCCTCCTTATTCTTTCAATTCGTTCAACCTTTGCTTCTCTTCCTCTTCTCATCTCGCTTTGTTCGTGGTAAAGCGATAGTGAGAATACACATAATAGAAAACAGGAAACAGAAGCCCTAACTATTGGTGATAAGTCTAAGGTGAACTTAACACGATTAAGTCTTTCCATCATTTTAATGGATAACTCACTTCTGTTTCTTACCTGTAGCTTTTCATATATGCTCTGCATGTGATTTCTAATAGTGGCAGAGGAACGAAAAAGAAGATTAGCGACCTCCTTTACCTCTAACCCGCCACCATACAATTGAGCAATTTCATTTTCTCTATCAGATAGCTCTGTAAATACTCTATCCATAATCGTGTAAGTTTAGATACTATTTCTGCATATTATTTATAATATACATTGATCCGGTGTACTTGTTTTTAGAGATTGTGTATGCCGGCTTGCCGCCTGGAACAACAACACCTTTATCTCTCAATTCTTTGCTAATTACATGGGCTTGTTGTCTGTAGCCTGTAACATCAACTTCTGATAGCGGGATAATCTTCTGTTTGCCCGGTTTTACTTTTAAAATCGTTTCTCTGATTGTTGCCATAAGATTAAAAATTAAATTAATGATTGGCGGGTGATAGAGGAATCGAACCCCTCTCAATTGTGATAATTGGCTGCGCAGCACAAAGCTCTAACCGATAAGCTAACCACCCATATAAGAAAGGTGTACTATCTTCACAGACGGTACACCTAGTACAAACACAAAATAAAACACGACAAAAACTACTATATTTTTCAGAATCCGCCCGGCTGGTTTCCCTTACTCACAGTACTGGTTTATTGCAGGAACCTTATGCCGGATTATCGGTCTACCTTTTTGCGGATTTCTGTTATTTACGTAATTCTGTGTAGGCAATTCTGACAAAAGCAAAACAACCAACACATATAATACCCATGATAATAATAGAGATCGTTTTTATTGGGCTGTAGGTTGTGATTGCCCCATAAAACATAATTATAGCGCATAAGGCTAAAAGTATGGCTAAAATCAACTGGATTATTTTCATAATTGTAAAATTTGAAAGTTTGTTCCCCTGAACCAATTCGATTGGTAACATCACGTTATAATCAGGGGATTTTCTTAACTTTGAGGTGTCTAACTAAAAATTAAGAAATATGAAACAGTTTATTGAAGTAAATCTTAAAAATGGAGGTGTAACGTTAGTTAATGTAAACACTATTAGTTTTTTGAGTGCATTAAATAGCGGCAAGGTGCAAATTATCCTTACTTCACCATCTTCAAATGGCTCTCATTTCATAGAAACGAGTGAAACATACGAAGAAATAAAAACTAAGATTCAGGAAGCCCTTTAATCCATTTATAGATTTGGTTGGCGGTATAATATACACAATCATAATGTGTGTTTGTCTTTACCGCCAATCTTACACACCATTTACGCAACCTTATATCGTTACGCCTTTTAATATACTGAACTATTCTTTTAATCATCTTTTTTCTCTTTATTGGTTGGATATAACTTCTCGCTCCACTCTCTTATAGTCCTATTTACATAGCGGACTACACTATCATCCGGCAAGTCAGATACTAAAATATTCGGCATATCTTTACCTGCTTCAGCATTAATGATTGAATAAAACAGAAATTTGTATGCTTGCTTATATTGGATAAGCTCATCTTTCAATTTACAGATAGTATTTACATCTGTATTGGTAAATCTTCTTTTTCGTCTACGTTTCATAATAATATGTTTTAGTTAGTACCCGTGCTCTCATCGAAGAGAAGAACCCTTATCACAAGTTCGGCACGGGCTATATTGCACCTGTTAGCGCAACCGTTGCCTACTCGGTAGTGCTTACTGATAAAGACATTTTCAGACTAACAGTAAATTTCGTTTCAACTAATATAGCCTACCACCGTTCACCGCATCCCTGCTATGGTGGCTTCTATATCTCATTATCTTTGGTTGACCTAAACGGCTTATGAATTACACCGTAAAGGCTTTTACAATATGTCAAAGAGCTTAATCAATAGTGCCCGTGTAGAATATTCTCTACGTCTGCACGGGCTGTCGTGCTCGTATAATCATGTAAGATTCTACGCGTATCTGCTTAAACCTTGAATCAGACAGAGGGCATCATAATCCATGTCGTTATCTTCGTCTGTGTCCGGTCCTGAAAGGATAGCTTCATAGATATCAATTTCTTCTTCGATAACTTCTATTATGTCAGCCTTGCAATCTACATTGTAAACTCTGCGGGCTGTTTCTTCATCCATATTCTGAACATTGTCCAGGTCTCTGTATAAGGCATTCAAGCCTTGTTCAATCTCGTAACGTGTCATAATCATGCAATTTTTAAAAGGTTAGCTTTCTTGAAACATCTGAACTCACCGCGTTCTGTATCGAAATAGGTTTGAACCGTATCGTTCTTTGCTCTTTTATCAGTACCGGTCATTGCCGGCATGTATTTTTCGCAAAGTGTGCCGTAAGCTTCTCTCATTGTGCCATCTACTTTCTGAAAATAGAACTTCACACTCTTGCTTTTCATTTGAGCTTTCAACTTCATATTTGCCCATGCGCATTTCAGTGCTTCGCTCATTGAGAAACCGTTTCTCTTTACAAAAGACCATGCTAGACTCATGACTTCTTTCATTTGATTTTTAAAATTCGTGCTCATAATCGTGTATTTTAATATGTTTATACTATTGTATATGACCTTAAAAATGTCTTTCTTTGCAAAAGTGATTAGGTTATCACTGTTTGATGATGCAAATATACTAGAAGTTCTATATCTAGCATAGAATTTCTAGTTAATTATTGTAAATATGCTAGATTTTCTATAATTAAAACTAGAATATCTATATGACTTTAAGAGAAAGAATGTTCTATCTGATTGAGAAAGAGGGTATTAATCCAAACCAATTCTATACTATCTCTGGTTTGGGGAATGGGTACTTGAATAATGTTGGTGAAAGTTTCAGAAAACCGACAATAGAAAAAATAAAAAAAAGCTTCCCACATTGGAATATGGACTGGATTCTTTATGAAAAAGGAGAACCTATTATATCTAAAGAAAATATAGAAGTTCTAGAAGCAGTACCATTAAATCAGAACTATATTATAAATGTGCCATTAGTGAATCAATATGCGCAAGCAGGTTATTTATGTGGCTTCCAAGATGCTGCATATATGGCTACATTGCCTACTATACCTTTTATAATAGATCATGAGGCTAAAGGAAACTATGTAGCTTTTGAGGTGAGAGGCGATAGTATGAATGATGGAACAGAAGAAAGTTACCTTGAAGGAGATAGGCTTCTTTGTCGCGAAATTGCCCCCTATCTATGGGCGGAGTCTAAACTTCATATTAGAAAATGGGATTTTGTAATAATCCATGAGGAAGGTATATTAGTCAAAAGGATTATTGATCATAATCTAGAAAATCATACAATAACGATACATTCCCTAAATGATATGTATTCTGATAGAGTTATTGATTTGGCAGAGGTTAGGCAAATATTCAATGTGATAGAATTACAAAGGCCAAGAAGGAGATAGTTTAAAGCTTAATGTGCAAACTGTTGAAACTAGTATTATGAAATTCAATCCATATACATGGAATTTGTATAGGCAGACTGTTATCGGAGAAAAAATGATAAAGTATTTTTCCGATGCAGAAGGGTATGATTTGTTTAAAAGGTATTGTCCTTATTCCTGTTTTATACCAGAAGATTTATATAACGATTGGTTGGAAGATATATATTGTTACGGTGTGTCAGATTACGACAAACCAGTTTCATTGGATGAAGCAAAAGAGCTGTATGTTTCACTTATTACGTTAGGTATAAGGGTAGAAGGACAACAATGGCTTCCTGCTAATGATTTCAAAAATATGCTTGAAATCATCCAACCTATGTCTTACATTCTATCACAATTCGCGCCTGAATATTTCTTTCCATATTTATTCCTATGTCGGATATTTGAGTTAAACAAAATAGCCGACCTTTTTGGCATTGACCTTCCCAATATACCTAAAAGAACTGATTATAAAGGAAGATGTATGTATTATTGGGAGTTGTGCGAAATCTTTTATGGGTTTAGGAAAGAAAATGGATTGTCTTCAGTGGAATTATGGGCTTTTCTGTATGACTTTGCCCTTAATAACATCCAAAATGAGAAAACTGATATTCCCAAGCCATCGCAAGCATGGTTTATAGGTGGCAGATTATATCCGGAAGATAAATCTTTAGATTCAAAATTTTGGCAATCAAATCCCGATACAGCAAAAGGAGATATTCTTGTCCATTATGAAACATCTCCGGTTAGTGCAATCACTTGTATAGAGACATCGCTCACAGATGGGGTAATAGACCCACTATTTCGATATTATGGATGTATCTATATTGGCAATAGAATAAACATTCCTCGAATCAGCCTGAAAGAACTACAAGCCGACGAATACTTTTCAAAACATTCACTTATCAGAAAGAAGTTTCAAGGTGTAAACGGGTGGGGGATGAGTAGCGAAGATTATTCCGAACTTCTACGGGTGATAAAAGCAAAGGGATTTGATACTGGTACGCTACCGAAACTATATGCCCCAACTATGCCAAAGAATGTGAATATAGAAATAGAACGAGACGTGGAGCAGCAATTGTTAGAACCATTGCTTAACTCTATGGGATGGTACGAAAACAAGGATTTCATTCGGCAATTACCGATACATGCAGGACGCGGGCATAGGGTATTTCCTGATTATGCACTCCATTATGATAACAAACCCGATGAGGAAAGGGCAAAAGTTCTGATTGAAGCTAAGTCGCATATGAAAAATAACAAGGAGATAGAAGAAGCTTTTTTACAAGCTCGCTCATACGCTTGTCTTCTAGAATCCTCCGTCATCATCCTATGTGATAAAGTGGGGTTGATTGTATATGAAAAGAAAGACAGTTTCGATCGAGATAGATACAAGAAATATCATTGGATAGAATTTGAAAATCCAGATATATTCAACGAATTAAAGAACAAACTAAATATTAAAGCACAATGAAAAAGATTTTATTTTTAATGGTGGCTGCATTAGCGGTAATGGGATGCAGTAAAGATGAAGATGTGAAAGATGAGGAATATGAAATTGTTGCATTCTTTAATACCTATAATTCTAAGGATTCAATACATTGCTATGCAGTAGATGATGAGCATTTATATAAACAAGAAAGAGGGAGCAATAAGGTCGTATGGAAGAAACCTGTTACAGTCCCTGATCCTATTATAAAGGATTTGGGGTATGGAGAAAAAGAAGTTATAGAATATATATATTCTTTTGTCGCATTAGATACTGATAAGCATATTTATACATGTTGGTTGGCAGCAAAAGAGAGAGAGTATTATTGTAATATTGGATTGTATTCCATAACTGGAGAGTTTATTAAAAATGAAAAAATAATCTCGGTAGCCAATTCCCCCAAATTAATTGAATTGAAAGATGGAGATGTCATAATAATTGCTAAAGGAGTTGATTCCTATGTTTATGTTGTTATTGATGAAAAGGTAAATATAGTTAAGCAAGGAGAAAATATTCCTTATTTGGATCATATTAGATTTATAAATAGCTTTCAATATATTACATATAATAGCAGCTCAATAATATTCTTCAACCTTAACACACAGGAAAAGATGGAAGTGAATGTAAGAGAATTTATTGATAACAAGTATTCCGATGAGAACCATAAACCTAAATATGTAATAAAAGACATCGAGGTAGGTTCTCGCTATTCAATAGCGCATATTGCTGTAACTCTATATAGTGGAGTTGTTGATAATGTTGAGATGAAGCTAAATAATGAAACAGGTGAAATTCTAAAGTAAATTAATTATTAACATTTCAATTCTACCTTAAAAATAGCAATTGTATAGTAGATTGTTTTTTGAAAGGGTTAGAAAAGAGTCGTTAATAAATTAGTAATCAGTATAATAATAGAGCTGCTGCACGGGACTTCGTAACGCGTAGGTCGCCAGTTCAAGTCTGGCTAGCGGCTCTCAAATTAGAACGCTGATTATTAATTAATAATCAGCGTTCTAATTTTTACAGGATTCCCTATTCTTATTTTAAAAGGGAAATCCTGCGTATGTAATAGATGTGAAATATAAAAATGTAATCTATGTTGAGTCGTATTATTGTTTTAGTGGTTGCCGGAGTAGCCGTAGTCTATATCGTTCGCTTTATAGATAACTTTTTCTCCCAACGTAGAAGATAAAACTAGCTTTCAAACATTCTGCTGCGTGCGAGCATACAAGCGCCAACGATGCCGGCTTTGTCTTTCAGCTTAGATGTGATGATGGCTGAATCTTTATTAACCAGATTTAGAGAGTACTTGCGTACGGCTGTTTTTATGGGCTGGGTGATATAATCACCGGTTAAAGATAAAGTTCCACCTATAATGACCAGTTCCGGGTTGAAGATATTGATTAGCCCGGCAATCTGTTTGCCTAGTTTCTGTCCGATTTCTTCTACAATTTCAATGCAAAGCAGGTCTTCTTTATTCACAGCGGCAATGATTTCATCAAGAGTGATCGGGTTTTCCTCTGTGGCGATTCGTGTAGATAGAATGGAACTTTCCCCACTTTGAATACGCTCTAATAAGATACGATGAAGTGCCGATCCGGAAGCTTCCGTCTCCAAGCAACCTTTTTTTCCGCAATGGCAGATTATCTCATTATCATAAGCACTCATGTGTCCAAATTCACCGGAGAATCCGGATTTCCCGGTATAAATCTTACCATCAATAATAATTCCGATACCTACTCCCCAGCTTACATTCACAAAAATGATATCTTTTTCTCCTTTTACGCAGCCTTGCATATATTCGCCATAAGTCATGGCACGCGTGTCATTATCAATGGTTACTTTATATCCCAATTTTTCGGATAATACATCCGCCAACGGCCTTTCCTCAAAATTGAATTGACTGAAGCTATACCCTGATTCAGGATTTACACGTCCCGACACATTTACATTAATATTTAAGATCTTCTCTTTATTAATAGTGAGCTTCTTTATAAAATTGAGAATATGCTTGCATAACTCATTCATCCCTTCGATTGAGTTCTCAAACTTATAAGGTATATTCATTTTCAATTCTACCATATCGCCTTTGAAATTTATCAGTCCGATGTTGACGGCGAATCTTTTGATGTCTACACCCAAAAAGTAACCGGATTCCGGATTAAGCCCATAGAGGTTGGGATGGCGTCCGCCACTAGTCTCCAATTTGCCATAATCATTAATATATCCGTCATCACACATTTCACCGATAAATTTGGTGACAGTTGGTACACTTAAATCCAGCTCTTTTGAAAGATCGGGAATTGTAGAACTTCCATTATATATATAATGTGTAATAATCCTCTTTTTGACGAGAGCGCTTTTAGAGCCCTTTTCTATTTCTTTCAAGAATTGTTGGTTCATAACTATGCATATTTGGTAATTCACACAAAGATAATTAATTTTTTTATTAATACGTGGTTTTGAAGCCTTGAAAATTAGAATATCTTGAATGTTATATTTCCTATATACTATGTAATGGATTTATATATAGGATAATGTAGCTATGGATGATTGTGGATATAATAAATGAAAGAAGATGATTTGTGAGGTAATTCCTCCTTCTATTAATTAATAATGCGAGAAATAATGATTTTATTAATAAAATATTTTATTATCTATTGTTTGTTTAATAAATATAGTTATATTTGTGCCGTGATATTATTAATAAAACTCTATATCCTTAAATGAATTTAGTATGAGAAACTATTTTTTAGGTCTGTGTTTATTATTTGCTTTGTGTTTTACAGCATGCTCTCATTCAGATGATTCTGTTGATGTGCTAATTATTGGTGGAGGTGCCAGTGGAGTGACTGCTGGTATTCAGTCTGCTCGAATGGGGGCTGCAACATTGATAGTAGAAGAAACTGAATGGCTGGGTGGAATGCTTACATCTGCAGGCGTAAGTGCTGTTGACGGAAACTATGATTTGCCAGCAGGCTTGTTTGGTGAGTTTCGCGAACATTTGGCAGATTATTATGGCGGACTTGATTCTCTAAAAACCGGTTGGGTGAGTGCAGTGTTGTTTGAACCTTCAGTCGGAAATAAAATTTTCCATGAAATGGTTGATGTAGAGAAAAATCTAAAAGTATGGCATAATGCTACCTTGGTAAAGCTGGAAAGAGAGAAAGATGTTTGGATTGCTCAAATTCAGATGAAAGATAATACAATCAAAAAAATACATGCTAAAATATTGATTGATGGTACTGAATTGGGGGATATAGCAAAAATGTGCGGGGTGAAATATGATGTCGGTATGGAAAGCCGTCATGATACTAAAGAAGATATCGCTCCGGAAGAGAAAAATAATATAGTTCAGGATATTACATACGTAGCAATCTTGAAAGATTATGGTAAAGATGTGACTATTCCTTGTCCTGAAGGATATAATAAGGATGAATTTGCTTGTGCTTGTGCCAGTCATGTTTGTATCACGCCTAAAGAACCGGATCGTGTATGGTCTAAAGACATGATGATAACTTATGGAAAACTTCCTAATAATAAATACATGATTAATTGGCCGATAGAAGGCAATGATTATTATGTAAACTTGATTGAAATGACCCGTGAGGAACGTGAAGAAGCCTTGAAATATGCAAAACATTATACGATGTGTTTCGTTTATTTTCTGCAACATGAATTAGGTTTTAATACATTGGGCTTAGCTGATGATGAATATCCTACAGCCGACAAATTGCCATTTATTCCTTACCATAGAGAGTCTAGGAGAATCCATGGGCTAGTACGTTTTGATTTAAATCATGCTTGTGAACCGTTCAGGCAGTCTCAACCTCTTTATCGTACTTGTATTGCCGTGGGGAATTATCCTGTGGACCATCATCATACGCGTTATCATGGATATGAAGAGTTGCCTAATCTTTATTTTCATCCGATACCGTCATACGGTTTACCTTTAGGAACTTTGATTCCGAAAGATGTTGAAGGATTGATTGTTGCTGAAAAATCAATATCTGTTTCTAATATAATTAATGGTACCACTCGTTTGCAGCCGATGGTTATGCAGATCGGGCAGGCAGCGGGAGCATTAGCAGCTCTTGCGGTGAAAGAAGATAAAAATATAAGAGAAGTATCTGTTCGGGAAGTACAAAATGCGATTTTGGATGGAAAAGGATATTTATTGCCTTATTTAGATGTTGAGTTAGATCACCCAATGTTTAAGTCACTACAACGTATCGGCTCTACAGGTATATTAAAAGGTATAGGTAAAAGTGTTGACTGGTCAAATCAAATGTGGTTCAGAGCGGATACATTATTATTGGCAAATGAGTTGAAAGGATTGGGTGATGTTTATCCTTTTGTCAATAAGCAAATATTCGAAGGTAATAATACCATATCAATTCAGAAAGCTACAGAGTTAATAAGAGGAATTGCCGAAAAAGAAGGTTTTGAGATGAAAGAGGGTAGGGTAGAAGAGATATGGAATGAATTTGAATTGAAGGACTTTGATATGAATCGAGGCATCCTACGAAGTGAAATGGCTATTTTGATTGATCAGATATTAGATCCTTTCAATAATAAAAAAGTAGATATTACAGGACAGTATATTCAATAGGTAATAATAATATAAGTGTTAACTGCTGTTTTAATTAAACTAATATGAAAACATTAGATCGAAGAGACTTTCTAAAAAAAGCCACATTGGCTAGCGCGTCAGCCTTGACTGTACCAACTTTGTTTGAATCTTGTACTTCAAAAGCTAGTGCCAGTACAGTAGTGGCAACTGATGGTTTGGAAAGTAAACTCATTGTTCCTAAAAACAATGGCTTAAAAATTACCGGAACTTTTTTGGATGAAATATCACATGATATTCCACATCAGAACTGGGGTGAGAAAGAATGGGACTTGGATTTTCAGCACATGAAAAATATAGGAATTGATACGGTAATAATGATCCGTTCTGGTTATCGTAAGTTTGTCACTTTTCCTTCTCCTTATTTATTGAAGAAAGGTTGTTATATGCCTTCCGTTGACTTGGTGGATATGTTTTTACGTTTAGCTGAAAAGTATGGAATGAAATTCTATTTTGGACTATACGATTCGGGTAAATACTGGGACACAGGAGATATGACCTGGGAAGTGGAAGATAACAAATATGTAATTGATGAAGTTTGGGAAAATTATGGTTCCAAGTATAAAAGTTTTGGAGGATGGTATATCAGTGGTGAAATAAGCCGGGCAACGAAAGGAGCGATTGGTGCTTTCCATGCATTAGGAAAACAATGTAAGGATATATCTAATGGATTACCGACTTTTATATCGCCTTGGATTGATGGAAAAAAAGCAATCATGGGAACGACAAAAATGACTAAAGAAGATGCCGTTTCTGTACAACAACACGAAAAAGAATGGGATGAAATTTTTGATGGAATTCATGAGGTGGTAGATGCATGTGCATTTCAAGATGGGCATATTGATTATGACGAATTGGATGCGTTCTTTTCTGTCAATAAAAAATTAGCAGATAAGTATGGTATGCAATGTTGGACAAATGCCGAATCTTTTGACCGTGATATGCCAATTCGTTTTCTACCCATTAAGTTTGATAAACTTCGGATGAAGTTGGAAGCAGCTAAACGTGCCGGATATGATAAGGCTATTACTTTTGAATTTTCTCATTTTATGAGTCCGCAATCAGCCTATCTACAAGCTGGTCATTTATATGACAGATATAAAGAATATTTTGAAATAAAATAAATGTTATGAAGTCTACAATCAATTTTGGTTATCTTATATTCCTTTCTGTTGTGGCAGCATTGGGAGGCTTCTTGTTCGGATATGATACCGCAGTTATATCGGGAACAATTGCCCAAGTGACTCAACTTTTTCAATTAGATGCACTACAACAGGGATGGTATGTAGGATGTGCTTTAGTAGGCTCTATCGTAGGTGTTTGCTGGAATCTTAAGCGATAAGTTAGGAAGAAAACTTACGATGGTTATATCAGCTGTGTTGTTTTCCACATCAGCTCTAGGATGTGCTCTATCAGCCGATTTTGCCCAATTGGTAGTTTATCGGATTATAGGTGGAGTAGGAATAGGGGTTGTGTCCATTGTTTCTCCTCTTTATATATCAGAACTAGCTGTAGCGCAGTATAGAGGACGTTTGGTGTCATTGTATCAGTTGGCTGTAACAGTTGGTTTTTTGGGAGCTTATTTAGTTAACTATCAATTATTGGCATGGGCGGAGAGTGGTACGCAATTAAGTGTGGATTGGTTGAATAAAATATTTATAACTGAAGTATGGAGAGGTATGTTGGGTATGGAAACATTGCCGGCAATCTTATTCTTCATTATCATATTTTTTATTCCGGAAAGTCCCCGCTGGTTAATCGTACGTGGAAAGGAATTGAAAGCTGTAAATATATTAGAGAAAATATATAATTCGATTACAGAAGCGAAAAGTCAATTAAATGAAACGAAATCTGTGCTGACCTCTGAAACAAAATCGGAATGGTCTTTATTGATGAAGCCTGGAATTTTCAAAGCTGTTATTATCGGTGTGTGTATTGCGATTTTAGGACAGTTTATGGGTGTGAACGCAGTACTTTATTATGGCCCTTCTATCTTTGAAAACGCAGGACTTTCAGGAGGAGATTCTCTTTTTTACCAAGTTCTGGTAGGACTAGTCAATACTTTGACCACGGTTCTGGCTCTTGTCATCATCGATAAGGTGGGCCGCAAGAAGCTGGTTTATTACGGAGTTTCGGGAATGGTTGTTTCTCTGATTCTCATCGGCCTGTACTTCCTCTTCGGAGATTCTCTGGGAGTATCCAGCCTCTTCCTGCTCATTTTCTTCCTGTTCTATGTATTCTGCTGTGCCGTGTCTATCTGTGCCGTGGTGTTCGTGCTCCTCTCGGAGATGTATCCCACCAAGGTTCGCGGACTGGCCATGTCGATAGCAGGATTCGCTCTGTGGATCGGAACGTACCTGATCGGACAGTTGACCCCCTGGATGCTCCAGAACCTTACCCCCGCCGGAACATTCTTCCTGTTCGCCCTCATGTGCGTGCCGTATATGCTGATTGTCTGGAAACTCGTGCCGGAGACTACCGGGAAGTCGCTGGAAGAGATTGAAAGATATTGGACCCGTTCGGAATAGTAAAACAAAAAGACCTTAATAACTTAATAATAAAAGATGTATGGATTTTAAGAAACTGGCAAATCAATACAAGGATGAACTCTTGGATAATGTTCTTCCTTTCTGGCTTGAGAACTCACAAGACCATGAGTATGGTGGCTACTTCACCTGTCTGGATCGTGAAGGAAAAGTTTTCGATACAGATAAATTTATCTGGCTGCAAGGTCGCGAGGTGTGGATGTTTTCCATGCTTTACAACAAGGTAGAAAAACGTAAGGAATGGCTTGATTGTGCCGTTCAAGGTGGTGATTTTTTAAAAAGATACGGACATGATGGAGACTATAACTGGTACTTTTCACTTGACCGTTCGGGTAGACCATTGGTAGAACCATACAATATCTTTTCGTATACATTCGCTGCCATGGCTTTCGG
>ERZ1023974.36-NODE-36-length-96382-cov-27.367187_pt1 | contig 96382 bp, 87 predicted proteins | sample MGYA00380432_ERZ1023974 | MGnify/ENA primary metagenome ERZ1023974 (study PRJEB33179, sample SAMN07449058) | human gut metagenome | biome: Human-gut; feature: Human associated habitat; material: Faeces | host: Homo sapiens | place: India:Kasaragod | collected...
CCCTGACCCCAGATTTTTAACCACCCCCACCCCACTTCTGACTGCCTCTGACTTCCGTCAAACAATAAAGCCAGCATATCATACGCAAATCGTACAATACACTGGCCATTCCGGTTATTCTCTTATCCGGCTTTCTGCGTGAGCCACTTTTCCACTGTGTCCATGCTGAAGCCAATCGCTCTTGCAATCTGCTCTATCGTCAGACCCTGCTCATAGAGGTTCTTCGCCGTCATCTGAGCCTGTTCTTCCCGACCCTCTGCATGACCTTCTGCGCGGCCCTCTGCATAGCTTTCATCTCTCAGGTCTTCCATCACTTTACACATTTCGCTCACTCCCTTCGGATTTTCCTTCAGATACCGGGTCTTTTCGGCAAGGATCTCAAAATTCATATCATCGGCGCTGGTACAGTTGAAGTCGTGCATCAGCTTGCCAATGTCAGAGTCATCCCGATATTCACCGTTTACGTACAGGACTAAACCGGAATGTCCTACTCCATCCGCAGATGCCGCCACACCGCAGGGACGACATTACATGATATTCAAAATAAGATGTTCAGATACTTTTCTGCTTCTGTGCGGATAATCTGCAAATCATCTTCATATCCCATGACTTTGCAAATGTAAAAAGCTTCCCTATAGCGTTCGACACTCTCCTCCTTTTTTCCAAGAAAGAAGTCGCATTCAGCTTCGATTTCCAAACACGAGTGAAGTACCTGATAATGTCCATATTTTATACATGCTTCTTTTCCGTATCTTGCCACCTTTGCGCCTTCCTCATACTTTTGCGACAAATCCAACGATCTAGCAAAATTATACAAAACCAAGGGAAGCATCCTGTTTGAAGTAACCGTTTCCGGAAGATGCCTTCTTATATATTGAAGCAGTCGATAGAAAATATCGGCTGCTTTTTCATTGTCACCGCTCAAAGAATACGCATTTCCAATTTGATTGACCAGTTTCATTTCATCCAATGTAAAGAGAAAGTCTTCAATTTTGTCCAGTTGAAAATCCGGTATGGTCATCCGAATGGCTTGCAACAACATTTGAATCCGCTCGCCATTTGAATATCTTTTATCCAATCCTCCCAAAAGGACTTTCGATCGAAGAATAAACTGTTGTGTGATTTGATCATCCGGCTTTACAATTTTCTCAAGCCGACTTATTTTGTCAAAGCCTTCCTCAACGCACTTTAGCGCATTACAGGAAACAATTTCCTTCTTGAGTGCTTCTATTTCCAGTTCTTCCGGTGTTACCAACGCATAATATCGGTCATCCGGCAGACCAAGGCGCTGCAGAATCGCATTGATTCGATTTCGGCTGGGGGTCTGTTTTCCGTTTTCAAATCTGGACAATGTAACGGATTCACAAATGCCTGCACAGACCTGCTCCTGTGTCAACCCGAGATCCAAACGCCGCTGGCGGATATACTCCCCCAATTTGTAATTCTGCATTTAGCAGCTCCCTCCAAACTTTAGTATTGCCATAATTGTAATATACTAGATTTTGTACATGTGTGCAAGCGTCTCTTGTGCAAACCTGTCGTCCCATGTAATTTTTTATTACACCAGACGATATGGTCAATCGAAACCTTTTGTGATAAGATACAGGCACATGAAATGCATTCTAAGCTCTTTGACATACGCATGGAGGAAACAATGATACACTATCTGAAAAAGCAATGGAGGCTCAGTACCCTCACCTGCTTGTTTGCCATCATCGCCTATGGTGCTCAGGCTCTGATTCAGCTTGCCTTGATGAAGGTTTTTGATGCCGTGGTATTGCTGGATCTGCGGAGTACTATCTTTTGGACGGCAGTTGATCTGACCTGCTGGGGAGGCTATTTTCTTTTTACTGCTTTACAGGAGCATTGTCAGACCAAAACAATTCGCGCTTTGAACAATACGGTGCGAGATGGGCTGTATCACTCCTTCCTGCGCAAGAGCCATACCGATTTTCATCAGTCCGACACCGGAGAATATCTCGCCCGGCTGACCAATGATATAAAGCAATTAGAACAGCTTGCGTGGATTCCCTTCTTCGGCTGTGTAGGCAGAATTGCGCAGATCGTGTTCAGCATTTTGGGACTTGCCTTTTTGCATTGGTCGCTGGTTGTTTTTTCCGTGATCACAGCAGTTGTCCTTTGGCTCTCCCCAAAACTGTTCCAGAAGAAGCTGGAACTACTGGGGCAAAGCTGCGGTGTGCAGCAGACTGCCGCCATCAACCATTTGAAGGACCTTCTGACAGGCTTTGACGTACTCCAGTTTTTTGGCAGAGGAAATCTCTTTCTCCAGCAGGGAAATAGAATCAGCGATGACATCGAAAAGCCCAGTTGCCAGCTGAGCTATGGCAAATCTCGCATGGAGGCGTTGATTGGCTTTATCAACGTCGCACTTCAGCTCGGCTCGCTTGTGCTGATTGCTGTGCTGACCAGCATGGGACTTGTCACCACAGGCACACTTGCAGGTGGTGTCAATCTGATCGGAGGCGTGGCAAACGGCTTTAACAGTTTGGCCGGTTTGCGTCTCTCCCTCTCAGCCAGCAAGCCTTACTTTGGCAAGCTGCCAACGATCGATACTGATTCCAAATCGGAAGAGGTTGCTCCTATGTCACCACTGAAAGCCTCCATTACGGTAGATAGAGTTTCTTTCGGCTATGATGAGAAAAAGCCCATCCTGAAAGATGCCTCCTTCCGCTTTGAAAAGGGCAAAAAGTATGCCCTGACAGGCCCCTCCGGCTGCGGAAAATCCACTCTGCTCAAGCTGCTTTTGGGCTGGCTGCCGGACTATACCGGTACGATTTCGTTTGACGGTGTGGACATTCACACCGTTACACCCGCTCAGCTCCAGCAACAGATGAGTTACATTGAGCAGAATGTGTTCCTGTTCAATACTACGATTCTGGAGAACATCACACTGGGTGAAGATTTCTCGGAAGAGCAGCTGCATGCGGCCATTCAGGGCAGTGCCCTTGCCGCAGATTTGGCCGCCATGCCCGATGGCCTTGACACCGTTGTAGGTGAGAATGGCAGTAATCTTTCCGGCGGTCAGAAGCAGCGTGTCGCCATTGCCCGTGCCCTGATTCACAATCGCTCCATCCTGCTGGTGGACGAGGGCACCAGTGCGCTGGATCAGAAAAACGCCGACCTTGTGGAAAAGAGCCTGCTTACCAATCCCGACCTGACACTGATCCTCATCAGCCACCACCTGTCGGCGGAGCGCCGTGCGCAGTTCGACCGTGTGTATGAGCTGGCACCTGTAACGCAATGATTGCCCTGTAATTTCCCCTCAAATCATAAATACGCCCTGCATACCGATCAATGCCGGTGTGTGGGGCCTTTTGCAGTGAAACCGAGACACTCCACAAGGCTGCTCATATCCTGACCACCAAGGACAAGCCTGCCGATTGCACGGACGACCCCTTCCTTGTGGAGAAGATGTGTGCCGAGTTGGAGGGCCGATGCATAGTAGTTCAGCGTTGTCGATGTCTGTGCATGTCCAAGCCGCCCGGAGACCGTTGTGATCGGTACATATGCCGCAATCAGGATGCTGGCATTCGAATGGCGGAGGCTGTGAAAGTTCACGTCCGGAAGATCGTGTGCTTCCAGAAACTTCGGGAACCAGGACGAGATGATATCCGGGTCCATCGGCTCACCATTCCATTTCGTGAATAGCATATCATTATCCACCACTTTGCCATTTTCCAGTATGACCTTGCGCACCCACGCTGAACCGATCCGGAATCTCTCCGCTTTCTGATATCGCCGGTACTCCTGCAGCAGTTCCACGCAATCCGCTCCAATGCGCAGGCATCTCTTGCCTCGTCTGGTTTTCGGTGTGTTGAACACAAGGCCTATCCCGGGGATGGACTGGACCGTCCGCTTGATGGAAAGCGTTCCCTTCTCAAAGTCAATGTCAGACCAGCGCAGGGCGCAGATCTCACCCCGCCGGGCACCAAGCAGCAAGGCCAGCTGAGTGATCACGCTGTACTGCGGCGGTGCATCCGAGAGGGCATCCAGCAGCTTTGGAATCTCTTCCTCCGTCAGTACCCGAACGTCGATTTCCTCGGCCTTGGGATGTTCTGCACGGGAGCACGGGTTCTCGTTGATCAATCCCCACTGGGCACCTTTCTTAAAGATGCTGGAGAGCATGGCCTGATAGCGGATGACGGTGTTGTTGTTCAGCTTCCCGTCCTTTTTGGTATGCTCCACAAACGCCTTTGAGAAGGCCAGTCCCACTGCAGCGGACACCTTTTCCGCCGTCTTTCGGCTGACGTTCTTACCTGCATAGACCATCCGCATGGTGTCCTGACCGATCCCGGCCTGTTTCGCCAGTTCACCCCGGGTTCCACGTGGAAGCAGGTTCAGAAGGGCTTTCGTGGCAGTGTAGGTACTGTCCCGGCGAACACCCTTCTCTTCCAGATTGTTGTAGAACGCCATCACATGCGCCGGTTTGATCTTGGACACCTTGAGATGCCCAAGTCCGGCGCTGATCCGGCCACGCATCCTTCTATAATCGTAGAGCGTCTTGGCCTTCAGCTGCTTGTTGGCGTATTCCTCAAACCAGCGGTCGATCAGGTCATCCAGCAGCATGTCTGAGTCCAGCACGAAGCCGTTCGTGACCTGCTGCGAATCCTCTCTGACCGGCTCTCCCTGTGCGAAGAACTGGGCCAGCGTGTCCATGTTGACCAACCACTTTCGGCTTGAGATGGCCGTATAGCAGATCTTGCCCGTTCGGCAGAGCTTGCGGACATATTCGGGTGTCACGTTGAACCGTGCGGCGGCGTTTTTCACGCTGGCCATAGTGGGATAAGGGTTCAGAACAGTTTAGAGTCCCCTCAGCCCGCCAGATGCCCCCACGTCATTCATTTTTAATTAAATCCTCCGGCAGGTGCTCCGGTATGCGCACAAAGCCCCTTTGAAGCTGTCGCATTTCTGTCGCACTTTTCAAGCCCCGCCGGGCGGATATAACAAAAAGAAACCCACGATCCAAGCCGCATTTGAAACGGTGAATCGTGGGTTTTCCTTTGGTGCGCTCGAGGGAACTCGAATCCCTGGCCCTCTGATTAAAAGAGCCCACCGGGCAGAACACTCTGATTTTAGAAGTTTCGAGTTTTCGTTGTTTTTGCGCAAAGCATCGTGATTTTCAGCCCGGCAATTTCTGCACCCTTTGTCGTATTTTGCAAGTCAGAGTGCCCATTGCATCCCTTGAAACCGTGCAAAAACAGTGCAGAAACCGTGCACTTACTCTGGGACAAATGAAAAATAATGATTTTTGATCCATGACTTGGTGGCGGTTTGAGTGACCACAAAGGTAAATCTAATATACAGGAAGAAGAATGCCCACTCGTCTGAGGAGTTCTCAGGGGAGTGGGCATTTCTACGCGGGTGGTTAATATAATTTCGATTATGATAATTCAAATTATATTAACTCGTTCCAATAAAATATTAGTTCTGCCAATATTTCGGTTTGCAAAGCGATTTTACTTTCTACTTTCTTATAAACTGATACACTCCATATTGCGGAGATTCGACAATGCCAAGACGACGGAGATCCCGGATGATGGCATTGGCACGAGAAATCTTCACATCGAAGAATTGAGCCACATTGATGGAATGAAAAGAATATTCGTATCTGTATCTTTTGAAAAGCCCCAAAGTTTTCTCTTTTGTTCTGCTTCCAAAGCTAGTCTCATTCAGCTGAATTTTGAAATTGGCTACCTCGCTGTCCATATCCTCTTTTTCTGAGGTTGCCACTTTTTCTTGGGAAGTTGCCACTTTTAGGGTCGAGGTTTCCACTTTTTCTTGCGGGGTTGCCACTTCTAGGGTCGAGGTTGCCACTTTTTTTGAAGAAGTCGATACTTCTGCAGGTTGAGTCTCCACACTTTCCATACTGACCTGTGCCGGAGTCGCGACACTTCTATTCGGCAGTGTGACGATAAAGAAATCCGAATCTGAGTAGAAAGTCGGCTTCTGGGCTACTTCCACATAAGAGTTCAGGATGCGGTCAATGCCGCTGCCACGGCGCTCCATAAAGCCAAGCCGTGAGAACACATCCGAGATCACCTGATTGCGCCGCATAGACGGAATATGCCGGATATCCATATCCTGCACCCTGCGGCCATTCATCATGCCGCCCGGTGAAGTGATTTCCAGCCGATCATCGAACACTTCCACATGAATCTCCGAACCAAGAATCTGATAATTCCGATGGATCAGCGCATTGACCAGCACCTCACGAACGGCCTTATACGGGTAATCACTGCGTTCTTCGCGGGTCATACCACGGATGCTCCACGGGTTTTTGCTGTTGTTGCGAACAAAATCTTCCGCATTTTGCAGCAGCGTGATCAGACTTGCACCCTGAAATTCCTTGTCATCCAGAGCATCTTCTTCAATGCTGCCCTTGTAGTTGCCTTTCCAGCGAGTGCAGAAAATACAGGATTGCTTCAGAACGCCCTGATCGCAAAGCAGCAGGCCGCCATTCGTGATTTGTCCATCATCTGTTACCAATCCTGCGGAGGGCAAGTCTTTTTCAAGGTCGAAATCCTCTTTTTTCAAATTCTTAAACGTCGCGGCCAGCAGTGTAAAACTGACATCACCCACTCGATAAGAACTGGGCAGGGCATCAAAGGTCTGGTTCATGCCTTGCAAAATCAATTCGTTCAGTTCCCGTGAGGTGGCTTCTTCGGACTGGTCGCCATGCCGCACATAGGCCGTATGGGAACCGTCAAAGGCATAATAATATGGATACGCCGGGCCGTCCTGTACTTCCAGATCAACGCAGGACTTGCCCTCTATTTCGACCTCCCGCACCCGATAGCGCGGCGTAGGGTCAATGCGGACCTTGATAAGTTCCGTCAATCTGCTCACCACAGCCTGCGGATTTTCCAATCCTACGACCTCGCGCGGCTCATTCTTTACGCCAAAAATCAAGTGTCCGCCCTCGGTATTGGCAAAGGCCGACACCGATTTCAGCCAGCTGCGCGGCTTTTTCTCTTCAAGGCGTTCCTTGTAATCAACATGAGAGGCTTCAATGTAATGGTCGAGGGGGAAAGGCATGGTATCACCTGCAATTCGGTTCAATATCGTTCAAGCGTATTATACCGTATTTTATTAGTACATTCCACCACTTTATGCAGTCACATGGGTGGCATTCTCTTTCACCGAATTGATTGTCTCCATCAGCTCACTGCCTGTTTTGCCATCAAACAGGCGGGTAAACAGAATGGGCTGGTCAAAGGGTGGTTTCATCAACACCGCTTTGCTTTCCACATAACCGTTCTGCTCGATGTAATGAATAACCTTCTGAACAAACGCGATCTGCTTTGCATTCAGCGATTCGTTGTTGATAAATTTTGAAAACGCCTGCATGGCAGCATCGTGGTCCAGCTTTGCCACTTTACGCACCAGCAGACCAAATGGGGTATCCCGAAACTCCCGTGCATAGTCCTCTTTGCTGCCCAGCTCACAGGTGAAGATATGTTCCAGCTCGGTATAGTCACCCCGGGAAAGCGGAATGTTCTGAGTCAGCTTGTGGATGGCCAGCGTATCGCTGCGGTGCTCCATGATGTAGCGGTTCACACGTTCCCGGTACTCGCCAAAATCGTAGCCGGAATCCAGCGTTTTGCCCTCGGTCTGTTCCAGTACCGGGTCGGCAAGGGCCGTGTAGACAGGCTTTTGCCCCTCGCCGCCCTCCACCAGAAACTTGATGAGTTCCCGCAGCTCCTGCCGCATTTCCTCAAAGTGGAGAAGATCATGCGAGGTCAAAAATTCGTCTGTCTGCACCTCCCGGATGAGGGGCAGCTTTGCCTGCACCTGCGGGATGGTAGCCTTCCCTTCCAGCATTGCCGCTGTGCTGCGCAGCTGTTTCTGGGCGCGGCCCAGTCCCGGCAGACCTTCCAGTTCACAGAGCAGCAAGCCATACACAAAGTTATCGAACCGCTTGGCGGCTTCATCTTTGTCGTCCAGCGAGATGAGCGGTGCAACCTCTTTCATCAAGGTGCCTTTGTCCGTTTCGGTCAGGCTGACAAAGGCTTCCGGCTTTTGATAGTGTTCCACGGCCTGTCGGTGCAGCCGCACGGATACCAGCTCCGGGTTCAGCGCTCCCACCTCGGCACGGCAGGTCTCCGTTAAGATCTTGCGCCAGTTCTGGTATTTTTCGTCCGCATAGGCTCCATCCTGCAGCGCGGCGGCGATCCGCACCTGCTTGCAGAAAATGCTCTCGGACAGGCTTTTGGTGTCCGCGCTCTCGTAGCCGTTGGGTTTCTGACGGAAAAATTCAAAGTTGCCGCAGTAGTCAAAAATCAGAAACCGCCGTTTGCCCGTATATTCGCCGTCGATGGCATCCACGCAGGCAAGAGATGGGCAGAGCCGCGTACCACGGCCGATCATCTGCCAGAACTTCGTTTTGCTGCGTACTTTTTTGAAGAACACCAGATTCGCGCACTCCGGCACATCGATGCCCGTGTCCATCATATCAACCGAGACCGCAATAAACGGCGGCTTATTCGGCTGTTTGAAGTCGTCAATGATGGACTGTGCATAGGTGTCATCGCAGACCACCCGCTGGATGAATCCCGGGTACTGGGTCTCCAGCTGCGGGTAGAGCTTGCCAAAGCGCTCCCGGATAAACTCCGCGTGGCGCTTGTTCTGGGCAAAGATGATGGTCTTGCCGATGCGGTCGCCGCCTGCCGTCTGGATGCCTCGTTCCATCAGGTCTTGCAGCACCGTGTCCACGGTGTTGGCGTTAAAGATGAACTTGTTCAGCTTTTCGGACGGGATGAAGGTGGGCAGGGTGTCGTCCTCGGCAAAATCGTCCTCGTAGCGCGCCTTATCCTCCGGTGAAAGCTGATCGTAGTGGATGCCCTCTTCGGTGAATTTCGTCTTGACCTCGTAGTTGTAGTAAGGCACCAGCACATGGTCGGTGTAGACCGCCGTGTCGTAATCGTAGGCGTAGGTGGGGATGCCGTGCTCCATCTCGAAAAAGTCGTAGGTGTTGCGGTCCACGTCGGTTTTCGGGGTGGCGGTCAGACCCACCAGAATCGCATCGAAATAATCAAAAATGGCGCGGTATTTCTTGAAAATGCTGCGGTGGCTTTCGTCCACGATGATGAGGTCAAAGTGGGCGGGCGAAAACAGCGGCACGCCGTCTTTGGTCTTGGCGTTGTCGATGGCGTTGAGCATGGTGGGATAGGTGGAAAACACGATGCGCGCGGCCTTATCGTCCTTGGAGGAGCACAGGTTGCACAGCGACTGGTCCGGCAGATACTTTTTGAAGTCGTCCCTTGCCTGCTTGACCAGTGCGGTGCGGTCGGCCAGAAAAAGCACGTTGGTCACATGACCGCCCCGGCTCAGCACATCGGTCAGGCTGGACGCGGTGCGGGTCTTGCCTGTGCCCGTTGCCATGACCAGCAGATTGCGCCGGAAGCCCTGCGCGATGTGGGCGCAGACTGCCCGGATGGCGTTTTTCTGATAGTAGCGGTCGGTGATTTTATCGTCAATTTCGATGGTGTCCAGCGGTTTTTTCTCGGTGCGGCGGTTCACCAGCTTCTGCAAGTCGTCCTTGCAGAACACCCCGCTCACGACACGCTGCGGGCCGCTCTGCTCATCCCAGAAATAGGTGGTGTAGCCGTTGGTGGTAAACAGCATCGGACGGCGGCCAAACTTCTGCTCCAGACAGTCTGCATAAAGCTGAGCCTGCTTGCGCCCGATGTTGGGGTCTTTGGTGCTGCGCTTGGCTTCAATGACCGCCAGCGGCAAGCCGTCCTTGCCCATCAGCACATAGTCCGCATAGCCCTTCTGCCCCAGCACGCCGTTCATGTTGTCCACTTCGTACTCGGTGCGCACATCGGCGTCCGGCCCGGTGAATTTCCAGCCCATGGCCTTGAGGTCGATGTCGATGATCTTCTGCCGCGTCTCGGCCTCGGTCAGGTCGGCGGCGGTAAAACTGCGGCTCTGCTGGTTCTGCTGTTTGCTGGCCGTGTACGCCGTCGAAAGGCTCTCCACCTGCTTGCGCAACGCTTCCAACTCGGCATCCTTCTGGGTCAGCAGACTTTCCTGCTCCCGGATCTTCTTTTCGTCCAGCGCTACCTTTTCGCCGGGGATGGCTGTTTCATCAAAGGAGCGCTCCACATAGTCCGTGCCGTAGCAGTAATCCACCCACTGGATGAAACCGAACAGTCCCCGCAGGCTGAACACTGCATCCGCCGCCGACACGCTATGCCCTGTATGTACCGCCAGATTGCCCGCCTTCACGATGCTGGGCAGCACGCTCCACACGTCCCGGTCCACCGCGAACCGGAAGCTCGGCTCATGCAGCAGGGATTGCAGGTTGTCCTTGTAGGGCATCGTGATAGTCTTGTCCGCCGCATACACCCACTTCACCGCCAGCTCCAACGCCTTCCGGCACCCCACCGCGCACATCGCCGGGGAGGTGGAGAACACTTTCTCGGCCTCGATGGCGGCAGATGCGAACATGGAATACTCGGGGCGGGTGGAGAGATAGGAGAAGTTGGACATAAAGACACCCTCTCATAATACTAGTCAATCTATTTTTCGATGAATAGTTGATTTATCACTTAGTTTCTTCTACTGTCACCGACTCAGTATTTCCAGCCAAATCTATAAGTTGCTGCAAAATCGCCATAACTTTTCTAGTGCCGATTACATTATCCAAAAACTCCTGAAAATCCTTACGTGTTCCAAAGCTGTAAATATATCCATTTCCATACTGAGTCAATTGTCTTGCAACTTCGCCTTCCAGAACAACAGTAACTGGGTAAATTGTTGCATCGTATTCAATGAACATCAACCGAAATTTATAAGCATGATTTTGAGGAGTCGTTAAACACACCTCAAACTTCTTCTTCGTTTTTCCGATTTCGCCCAATTCGTTCTGAATGTCAATTCGTTCCTCTACTGTTCTTGGAGTAAACACATCCAACGCTGCACCTATTCCCGTTGTCTTGGTTTCTGTGTAAGACCGAATCGGCCCAGTGTACGGACTTACTGTACAATTCACTAAGGAATTTGTAGCGTCCTCTAATTCTGCTGCCATTTCAGTTACAACTTCATCCGGCGGCGTCAAATCAACCTTATCAAAATTAAGCTTTTCTTTCAGAGATAACATGTTTTTCATTGCCAGTTCTCCTTTAATTGAAATACAATCGGTAGATGGTCACTAATATTTTTATTGGGCTTTCTTTTTTCATCCACAAGTGAAATGTTTTCTGTTTGCGTTATTATTTTCAACTCTTTGTCCACAAATTCTTCTCGAAGTTGAGGGCGAACAATCACTTGATCGAACATATTCCAAAATTCATTTGCCGCTTTATTTCCTGAATAATAATATGTTCCTGGGGGAAAATCAAAATCGCCCAACAAATTCCACATGGGATTATAAAACATTTTATAGTTTTTTCCATAAATGGTTCGTGCCAACCGTAAAGCTTCATCGGCAATCGGAACACCATGGAATCCTTTCGCACTCAAGCAACCATTTTCATATGGATTTTGATTAAAATCTCCTACGACAATACTTTTTTCAAGTCCATTTTCTTCCTCGGCCAGTTCTACATCATGAACGGTTGATTCAAATACAAGCGACTGCGTTTCCTTGTCGGCCCACAATGAGCTTGGTAGATGAAGTCCGCACAATAGATATTGCTCATTTATTATCTGCATTGAGTAGTATGTATCCTGTCGACTTTGCCTAACTGAAATTTCTGTTCCAAGCATTGTAATCCTATCACATCCAACTGTGGGATACACTTTCATTCGTACTCCATGTAAATCAAGATTTAAGATCAAATCTTCCACAACATCCGCATACTCAGCCAAAATAACGATGTTTATTTTCTGCTCTATAACTATTTTACAGAGTATATCGTTTATGTCACCGTTTTTATTTGTATTCCAAAATAAGAATCGCACGTTCCTCCATCCTTATCCATTAAAATGCTTTGTTAAAGTCTATAGCGTAACCAATTGCTTTTAATTCTTTCAAAACATCTATCTGCCACGACTTTTCATTTGTATAGACCACACCTTGCAAATCAGACGGAATTTCAATATCAGGACTTGCGATTAAAATAATATTTTTGCGTCCTAACTTCCCCATAAAGTAACCAGCTTCAAACACGACATTTTGTCGTGCTCTCAAATTGTCGTCCTCTACATCTTTGGCTTTACCATAGTCATCTCCAGTAAACAGACAAATAGCTGCACCAACATCTGTGTTTTCTTCAAATTTCTCAATAATAGTTTTACCATGGTTTGCCTGTTCACTTAAAATAATGGCCTCAAGTCCTTGCTTTTCAACAATGCGTGCAACCTCTTGTTTTAGAGCTTCATCGTGTCCATGTACAATAAAAACTTTTTTCTTTCTGGTGCTATTTACCTTTTTCTCCACGGATTTTGCTTCATCCGAAATACCAGATACGTCGCTTGAGACATTTTCTGCACAATGGTCTTCAATTTCTTCGAGATAGACTTCAAAATATGCTTTTGCTTCTTTTAATCCCTCTGCACATAGATTAACCTCATCACTTTGTGTCGCATAAGCATATCGAGGATAAAATATAATATTTCTAAACCTATAAAGCTCTCTACTCTCCATTCCATAACATTTCGTAAGAATATTTTCCGCTTTCACCTGCCATGCTTTAAATTCCGGCGATTCCGCTGTAACACATTTTGCAAGCAACGGATCAACTTCTTCGCAGACTCTTTTTAATTTTTCGTAAGAGTTCATTTCATCCACCACTTTCTCGTTTTTCTCCATTATATCGCATAATGTTCTCATTGTACAATGCTTTACCCAAAATATTCCTGCATCAGCGCTTTTTCATCAACTCCAGTTTTTCCAAGCTCTGCGGCTCACTCCTTCCGTCACGGCTAACGCCGTGCCACCTCCCTCAAGGAGGGAGGCTTTAGTGCGGGCCGGAAACTTTCCCTCTTTGTCAAAAGGCTCCCTCCGTGAGGGGGCTGTCGCCGTTAGGCGACTGGGGGAGTTACCCAAAATACTCCTGCATCAGCGCTTTTTTCATCAATTCCAACTTTTCAAGGCTCTGCTGTACGGTCTGCTTTTGCTGATCTGTTTTGTTTTTCAAAGTCACAAATTGATCTTGCAATTCAATTGGTGGTATATATAAGTCAATATTTTGCAGTTCTTTCGCATTAATATTTGCTTGTCCGATTGCCGTTTTACACATACCAATCAGCATTCGTTTTGAGAAATCCATATTGAGAAATGCAGAAAGAACCTCTGGTCGTATCCTCTCATTAACACGTACTCTAATTACAAACCCCGCAAGCACCATCAATTCATCTCGATTGTACACGCAGGTTTTTCCAACAAGTTCTTTGCTGTTTGTTCGGTTAAACAGAACATCGCCTCGACGAACCGTGCATTTGTCCAGTTCACTATCCGGAATGTCGATTCGCTTTGTGTCGCGCAAGTCCAGCTCACCACTGTATGTAATATTGTTCATTCTTAAATATGGATATTTTCCACCTTCTACGGCAGGACGACTAGAACCATATCGTACATCTGAAACAACATCTTGAATTTTTCCTGTGTCCCATCTAAATGGATTTGCTGGAAACGTTCCAAACATCTCCACAAACCGTGCCTTTACCAGCTCGTCCAGTTTGGCAAGTTGTTGTTTGCGTAGCTGGCAAAGATAGTCCACTTTGCTAAGACGTTGTGCTCGTTGCTCCTGTTCTCCTATATCTGGCAGGTCTACTTCAATTTTTCGAATGCCTTTCAAAATAATTCTTTTTAAAGCAGTTCCCGTGATGTAATTCAAACTAACTGTTCTATAAACAGCGTCGGACTTTAAAAAATAGCTTAAATACTCAGGGACAACCAAATCTATTTTGGGGCGAAGGATAGCAATGGATGACAGCAATGTAATCTCAGGATTACCTTTAATTACAAATGCCGTTTTTAAATAGCTTCCATCCTTTGCCACAACCACATCATCGTTCAAAGGCTTACAGCCGTTTGCAACTAATTTTTTATACGCTTCTTCTCCTATTTTTTTACATCCCGAGATATTAAATCCATTCGGGGTCATATCTTTTACAGAGAACATAGGATACCCTACACCCTCATCCTCTGGGCTAAAATGAGAACCGTCTGTAATCAAAGAGCAAATCTCTTCAAGTCTCGCCATCACACCATCTCCTCCCACACCTGCATTTTATTCTGATTTTTCATCATCTTTTTCCGTTGCCACGCTCTCGATCATTCCGGCAACTGTCTGGCCCAACAACATGGTACTTGCATTCTCGGCAGTGACCACCGGGCGGCCGGTTTTGGATTCGATCTCTTTCCGGGCATTTCCGGCCACTGCGCCACCCTGTTTGGCAACGATACGGTTTTCTTCCAGACCATGTGGGTTCTGGGCATTCGTCAACTCCGTTGTAGTGGCTTCTGCCAGCATGTTCAAGGCCAGTTCCAGCGTGCTCATGTTATCACGCAGATTTTCCTTTTTCAGCCCTTTGAAGTTTTTATACTGCCGTGTATTCATGCCAGACCATGCTTTGGTTACTTCGTCCGTCAGAATGGCATACTCCTGCCCCTCTTTCACGCCGTGCACCTTCCATGCATCGGTCAGCTCTTTTCGGGCGCGGATGGTTTGCAGCCGCTGGTTGATCCATTCCGGGGAATAGCCTTTTTGGGCGTAGGTATCGAGTGCGCGCTCGATGGTCAATTCCGGGTCAATGATCTCCTCGATGCGTTCCCGCCCGACCATCGCCAGCCACATCTTGAACGGTTCCGCCTTTTTGGACGGCACCGACTGGATGATGCGCAGGAGCTGTTCCGTGTTGGCAACATCGGTCAACCGGCGTTTTCCGTCTGTCGCTTTCATTTTCAACTGGTGACAATTTGTCACCAGTTCACTGCCCTCAGCTTTCAAGCGTTGCTTCAACTTATTCCAATATTTTCGCCCGGTGTTGTAATCTCCGCTTTCTGTTAAAACCGTCACAACATCAACGATGGAGAAGTACCATTCTTCCTGCGCTTCATCCCATGCGGTACGAATCGGTCGGTCCTCAAACATTTGCAGTTTATCATTTTCTGTCATCGCATTTTCCTCCATCATACCATTTCTTCCAGTTCTGCCAGACCCTTGGTGATCTCCATTTCCAGCTCATGCAGGTCGGCAAGGATTTCCGTGGTCGAGGGATACTCCACCGGCACGTACTCCGTCTCTTTATACTTATTGATGGACAGATCGTACCCGTTGGCGGCAATTTCTTCTTTGGGCACAAAGAAGCTCTGCTCGGTGCGCTTGCGGTCTGTTTCGGCGTCGAGATTCTGGAACCGGGCGATGATGTCCGGGATGTCGTTTTCCTTCACCTCGGTGCGCTTGTCGTCCAGCGAGAAGCCGTCGGCTTTCATATCGTAGAACCACACCCTGTCGGTACCGCCCGCGCCGGTCTTGGTAAACACCAGCACCGCCGTAGACACGCCTGCATAGGGCTTGAACACGCCGGAAGGCATGGAAATGACCGCCCGCAGCTGATGGTTTTCAATCAGTTCTTTTCGGATGCTCTGGTGCGCCTTGCTGGAACCGAACAGCACGCCGTCCGGCACGATGCAGGCGCAGCGTCCGCCGGTTTTGAGCATCCGCAGGAAGAGCGCAAGGAACAGAAGCTCCGTCTTTTTGGTATTGGTGACGGCTTTCAGGTCGTCGTTGATGCTCTCGGCATCCACAGTGCCCTTGAACGGCGGGTTCGCAAGGCAGACGGTGTACTTGCTGCAAATGGAGTTTTGCTTCGACACGCTGTCCTTGTAGTCGATCTCCGGGTTCGTGATGGAGTGGAGCATCAGGTTCATGGCCGAAATGCGCAGCATGGTGCGGTCCGTGTCAAAGCCGGTGAACATTGGGCCGGCAAAATGCTGCCACTGCTCCGGGGTCATGCTGTCCTCGTAGTGGGCGCGGAGGTACTGTGCACTGGACACCAGAAAGCCCGCCGTGCCGCAGGCGGGGTCGCAGATGAAGTCGTCCGGCGTGGGCTGCACCAGCTCCACCATCATGTCGCGGATATGCTTGGGCGTGCGGAACTGGCCGTTCTGCCCTGCGGTTGCCAGCTTGCCCAGCATATACTCGTACAGGTCGCCCTGCATATCAAGGTCGGCAATGTCGTGGGTGTAAAGATCCTCCAGCCCGGTGATGATCTTTTGCAGCACCTGTGGCGTGGGGATCAGGAACATGGCATCGTCCATGTACCGCGCAAAGGCGGTGTTTCCCTCGTCCGGGCGGGTGGGGTCGTCTGCGATCTCCACCAGTTCGCCGTTTGCATCAAAGTCCGGCAGACGGCCATACTTCATCTTTTTGATGGCAGGGAACACCCGCTGCTGCATGGTCAGGAAAATCTCGCGGGAGTCCTTATCCTTGAAGCGGCTCCACCGCATGGACTGCCCTGCCGCGCTGGCCGGGAAGATGTGCTCCATCTTTTCGCCCGCCATGTTCTCAAAATCTTCGGTGGCAAGCTCTTTCTCGTCCAGTGACCGGATGAACATGAGATAGGTCAGCTGTTCAATGACGGTCAGCGGATTGGTGATGCCACCTGCCCAGATGTCCGTCCAGATCTTGTCTACCTTATTTTTAATGGTTCCTGTTACCATGCGTTCCTCCTGAATGTTTGCCAATCGCAAACGCTTTGCATCTTGAATTTTTGGTGATAATACCACAATTTTATTATAGCAGTGTACGATTGCATTTTCAATGTAGAGTGTTTATCGTAAGTGCTTTCTTTATCGCAAGGCAAAAAGTTAGTGGAACGTTAAAACAGCAATTTGCGATATGCAATTCAACGCTATTGCTGTTGCATGAAGAAGTTGAATTGCTATAAAACGGTAAAGTGGATCTGCATTTCACAACTGTTGCTTCTCGTGCTGCTGTTCCCAAAATAAAGTTGATGATAGCCCAACTGTGCCAGACAACAAAGCTGTCCTCACGTTTCGGCGGCTGAATCAGCGCACAAAGTTCTTCCTGCGTGTAAACATCCTTGATGGTTTCTTGTGCCTTTACCATCTTGATTTTGAACGGTGCTATTTCGTCCTGCTCCATGCACCAGTAAAGGAACACTTTCACCGAACGGATATAGTGGTTGACGCTGTTTGCGGTCATTCCGCTATCCGTCAAGTGGATAACATACCGCTTGAATCCTGCCTCATTCACGGCTAACTGCTCATCTGAAAGGAACTTCAAGAACCGTGTAATATCATACCGATAGCCGTTCAACGTGGCTTCTGCTGTGCCAGAATACTTCTTATCGTCCAAAAAATCTTGCTTTAGATTATCAAACCGGGCTGCATTCTTCTGAATCTTCTTCATTTTTTCTGTACCTCTGACCTCTAAAATTTTTGAAAAAATCATAGGTACAAGCCCAAAAAGCCTATATAAAACAAAAAAGACGACAAACCGTTTAATTCAACGATTTATCGTCCTTTTGGTGCGCTCGAGGGAACTCGAATTCCTGGCCCTCTGATTAAAAGAATCCGAGGTGCATCATTCGTCAAATCCAAAAAGCACGAAGAAGCGCAAATTCATTCGCATTATCGCAAGATTCATATTTGCGCACACCGCATTATTTGCATACAGTGCAATCATTTGCAACCGTTGTCCAGCCATTTAGGCGTGCAAAAAGTGTGCAAAAATGTGCAGACGGGCAAAACAAAGCCCAATGGACAAATCAATCACCGGTTTTATGGCAGGGTTTAGGACAACCGAACAGACACCGTTTGATATAGAAATGAGGTTCCCCATAAACAAGCGGCTTTCCTGCCGCTGCTGAGAAAAAGCGATCTCCACAGCCGCAAGAACTGAGTCAAACGGACTGTGGGGATCGCTTTTATGGTGAAGGAGAAAGAGAATAACGTGTTAACCCTTGTCCGCGCCGGAGGTGATGCCCTCGACGTAGAACTTCTGCATGATGACAAACAGGATGGAGATGGGGATAGACACCAGCACACCGCCTGCACAGAAAAGCGCAAAGTAATTGTTGATCAGGGTCTTTTGCAGCATATTATACAGACCGATAGCCACTGTCCAGTCGGCAGAGACGCCCGAATTCAGGATCATTTTTGCCATCACGAAATCGGTCCATGGAACCATGAAAGAGCTGATGATGGTATAGACCAGGATCGGCTTGGACATGGGCAGAACGACCTGGAAGAACACACGGGCGTCGGATGCGCCGTCCAGCTTGGCGGCTTCCCGCAGGGAGATGGGGATGGTATCAAAGAAGCCCTTGCAGATCAGATAGCCCAGACCGGACGAACCGGCATAGACCATGATAAGACCGGCATAGGAGTTGGTCAGATTCAGATATTTCAGGACGAAATAGACGGCGATCATTGCCAGCACGCCGGGGAACAGGTTGACGCTGACAGAAAGGTTCTGGATCAGCTTGCGCCCCTTGAAGCGGCAGCAGCTCAGGGCATAAGCCACCATCAGTACAAAGCAGGTGGAGATCACGCAGTTGAAACAGGCCACCACAAGGGTGTTGGTAAACCAGCGCGGGAACTGCGCCACAGAGTCCGGGTGGAACAGAATGTTGACATAGTTGCGCAGTGTGTAACTGGCCGGGAAGAACCGCCGCACATTGATGCCCCGGTCGGTGGAAAAGGATGTGACCAGAAGCCACAGAATGGGTACCAGCCAGATAGCTGCCAGCAGGGCCAGCAGCAGATGCCGCAGGATGCTGCGGACTGTGCGGAGGATACGCCCGCGGCGCAGCTGCGCTGCGGTCTCTGCCCAGCGTGCCGGAGAAACAGTTGTCTGTGTCAAGAGAACGTCGCCTCCTTTTTATTGAGGAACCGGAAGCATACCAGCGTAAACACGGCACAGATGATGAACACCATAATGCCGATGACCGCAGCCATCTTGTAGTTGTATTGCTCCTGTGTCAGACGGAACAGCCATGTGACCAGCAGATCCACCTCTTTTGCACTGGAGGAAGCCAGCGCCTGATCCTTGGTGATATAGACGTCCTGCGTGAGCAGATAGATGACGTTGAAGTTGTTGACGTTGCGCACAAAATCCGTTACCAGTGCCGGGCCCTGCACACTGAGCAGGAAGGGCAGCTTGATGTAGATAAAGCTCTGCCACGGCGAGGCACCGTCGATAGTGGAGGCTTCCAGCATATCGGTGGGAATGTTCATCAGCACACCGGTGGCAATGAGCATCTGATAGGGCACGCCCACCCAGATGTTGATGAGGATGATCATGAACTTTGCCCAGTGCTGGTCGGTCAGGAAGGGAATGTGGTTCATGTTCTGCCCCAGCAGACCGATGGCCTTTAAAAAATCGGTCACGCCTGCATTGGCCATCATGGTGTTGAAGATGCCGGCGTCCGAGAAGAAGTTGCGCACCAGCAGCAGGGTGACGAACTGCGGCACCGCAATGGTGATGATGAACAGGGTGCGCCAGAGCTTTTGGCACTTGGTCTTTTTATTGTTGATGAGCATGGCCAGAAATACGCCGCCGAAGAAGTTGGTGAAGGTGGCAAAGAAGGCCCACACCAACGTCCAGCTGAGCACCCGGCCAAAGGCGTAGCTGAAGGTCAGGCTCAGCGACTGCCCGCCAAACAGAGAAGCAAAGTTAGCCAGCCCCACCCATGTGAACAGGGCGGCGGGAGGCATATGCTGCTGATCGTAGTTGGTAAAGGCGACAGCGATCAAAATGAACAGCGGGATGATGGTGAACACCACCACACCCAGCACCGGAAGGGTGAGCAGGGTAACGTAGAACTTTTCGTTCAGGTACAAGGTGATATCCTGCCGGAAATTGTTGGGCTTTTTGCCAGCGGCCTTCTGCGCCTGTAACGCGTAATTGCTCTGCACCACCAGCATGGCAGCAGCGATCAGCGTTACAATGACCACCAGTGCGATCACGCTGAGCAGCAGGATGGCAAACGAGTTGTCGTAGTTGTTGACCTCGTTCTTTAAGGTAAGGGGGTTGAACTGCATCTCCATCTGCACCGTGCCCAGCGTGCCGAACTTTTTCAGCGCAGGAATGCCGGAAGTGCCCAGAAAATACAGTCCCAGCCCCTGCACCAGCGTTACCAGCAGTGCCTTGATAAGCTGGCCGTGGCCAATGTAGCCCAGACCCCAGACAAAGAGGGACAGCTTTGTAAAAATATCTCCGTGAACAAATGCGTGACCGAACTTCTGAAGGAAATTCGGCTCCCGGCCATCTGCCCGCAAGGGCGGTGTAAGGACCATTTCTGCCACAGAAGTCAACTCCTTTCTTGGTATGCAGAGGGGGTTATAGCAAACAGGATGTTAGGTTGACGCCGATTTCTTGTATTGCGATAAAAAGCGGGCACACCGCATTCTGCTGCGTGCCCGCCGGGAAAAACCGGAACTTACTGTGCCACAGGTGCGGTGATGCCGGCCACAGCGTCATCCATCAGCTGCTGCGTGGTCTTGCCCTGCGTGTCGCCGGAGGCGAGGATCTCGCCCAGACTTGCGGCGGAGCTCCAGTAGTTTGCGCCTACCCGCTGCAGGGTAGCGTAAGAGCTCTGCTCGGCCAGTGCGGCAATGGCGGGTGCAGACTGCACAGCCTCGGTGGCGTTTGCGTTGATGTTGGAGGGACCCAGCTTGCGGTCGTTGAAGCGCTTGATCTGGTTGTCCTCGTTGGTGATAAAGTCGGCCAGCATCATAGCCACGCCCACGTTAGTGCTGTGGGGGTTGACGCCCACCAGCTTGTAGCCGGAGAAGGAGCCCATCTGAACCTGCTCGCCGTTCAGGGTGTAGGTTGGCAGCTTGGTGGCGGCGTAGCCTTCGCCCCATGCCTCCTCGGCGGTGTTGGCGTTCCAAGTACCGGAGATGGCGGCGCAGCAGCTGCCGTCCTTGATGGCAGAAACGATATCAGCATCCGCGCCGGACTTGAAGCCGGGGTTTGCGGCGATATCCAGAATGGCCTGCGTTACGTCTGCGCCGGGAGCCTCGTTCCAGTTGCAGACGGTGTTGATACCGTCATCTGCCAGCGTAGCCACCAGACCGGCACCGGCGTAGAAGCTGTAAATGTACCATGCATCGTTCACACTCATCATGAACTTTTTGCCGGCAGCTGCAGCCTTTTCCAGCATGGTGTCCATGCTCTGCACATCCTCGGCGCTCAGAACACTTGCATCATAGTACAGGAAGTAGCCGTTGTCGGCGGTCATGGGGTAGGCGTAAAGCTTGTCGTTCATGGTGGCAGCACTCACAGAGCCAGGCAGGTTGCGGCTCTTCACGTCGTCCGGGTTCAGCAGTACTTCCTGCAGCGCACCGGCATTCACCAGCTCGTTCAGCTGGTCATCGGCAAAGGCGAAAACGTCTGCGGCAGACTCCGGGTCAGCCAGAACAGTGTCCTTTGCGCTGGACTCGGACTGCACGCCGATCTCAATGGTCACATTGCCCTTATCTGCATTCTGCTCGATGAAAGCATCTGCCATCTCGCGCAGCATGGTCTGATCCTCTTCTGCGCCCCACATGGTCAGCTTCACATCACCCCAGCTCTCCGCAACAGAGGCAGCCGTACTGGAAGCGGCAGCAGAGGAAGCAGTGCCAGAGGAAGAACCGCCGCAGGCGGTCAGCACACCGGCAGCAGCCATCGTACCCATGGCTGCAAGGAAGTTACGGCGGGAAATCAGCTTTTTCATGATCCAGTTCTCCTTCGTTCTCAATCTGAAATCTTCGACTGCTCTTTGTTGCGCTTATAAGTTGCGCACATCCAAGCAGCTGTTTTTCTGTACCCATAGAATACCGCATTCTTTTGCTCACGTCAATGGACGAAATTCACGGTATTGTTGAGTCGAAACTGGAAAAAGTGACGGTAAAATCAGGATACATGGGCAAAAGTGCGCAACTTTAGCGCAACCTTAGCCATGCAAAGAGCAAAAATGCCCGCTCCGGGAAAGGAGCAGGCACAAAAAGCGTGTTATTTGATGCTGTGGGAGCGTTCCCTCCACTTGGTAGAATCCCGCAGGATGACCTGATGGCCTTCCAGCTGCCGCATGACGATCTCTTTTCCGGCCAGCCGGTCCAGCAGCATCCGGCAGGCGGTCTTACCCAGCTGCTCTGCATCGTACTGCACCGCCGAAACAGACGGCGTGATGCTGGCAAGCATGGAGCTGTCGTACAGGCTGGCCACTCGCAGATCGTTGGGCACGAGGATATGCCGCGTCCGCAGCTCCCGCATGACCTCAAAGGCGATCTCATCATCGCCGCAAAGGATGCAATCTGCCTTCTGCTCCAGCGCAGCCTCCAGTGCATCGAGCGTCTGCCCGGCAGATTCCACACCGGAATGAACGAGCCGCTGGTCTACTGGCACACCAAATTCCGCGAATCCACGCAGATAACCGCGTATGCGGTCGGTGTTGACGGCGTAGATGGTACTGCCCACCAGCAGCGCGATCCGCTTGGCGCCCAGCTGCAAAAGGATGCGTGTCATCTCGCAGGCAGCCGCGACCTGATCGTTGTCTGCCTGAGGGATGGTCTTGTCCTCGCTGCGTCCGATGAGCACAAAAGGTGTCTCGTATTGCCGCAAAAGTTCGATGCAGGGATCATCCGCCATGGCGTAGGTCAGGATCACGCCGTCCACCTTGTGGTTGGCCAGCTGCCGCTGCAGCTGTGAATACTCGGTGTTGGAGGCGTAGCAAAGCATCAGGTCATAGCCGCGCTGGTCTGCCATGGTGCAGATGCCGCCCATGCACTTGCGCAAAAAGGGCAGATCCAGCGCAATAAACCGCTGCGGTACGACCATGGCAATATTGTTGGTGCGCAGTTTTTCGCCGCTCTGTGCAGAAACAGGCTCGGAGCGGGTACGCCCCATATAGGCGTACACCTTGGTGCGGGTCGCCTCGCTGATGCGTCCCTTGCCGGAAAGTGCACGCGATACCGTTGTTTTAGAAAGGCCAAGCGCATCAGCCACCTGCTCGATCGTCATTTTTTCGGTTTCCTTTGCAGCCACAGGATATCCTCTCCTTTTCACAGAACTGCGCAACAATGCGCCACCCCAGCATACCGGGGTAAGCCCGCTTTGTCAAGTATGAAAGCAAACAAAAAGCGTTCTGCTTTTTCGGCAGAACGCTGAAAGTTGGTATTTTTGTGCCTTACAGGATCTGCTCGCCGTTTTTCCAGACGGCCGTTCCGTAACGGTTCAGCGCAACACCGCCTACTTCGACCGGATGTTCATTGCAGTTCTGTACAAAGACGAACGTACCGCGCCGCGCGGCCAGAACGCCGTCCGGCAGTGCCTCCGGCCAGGCCGGGGTCAGGCCGACTTCCTTTACAGCAGCACGATAAAATGCGCGATAGAACGCTTCATCGAACCGACTTGCCAGATAATAGGCACGGCCCTCCCCGTAGGAGTGGACAGCCACCGCCGGGCAGTTTGCATAATAGTCCTCGGCATAAACGCTCAGCGGTGTGGCAGGGTCGGTGTCGTTCAGACTTGCGACCTCGCATAGGACCGAAGCCTGCGTTTCCGGCAAAGTGGAATCGTCCATCGGGGTGCAGCGGCAGGTTTCGCCGTCATACATTCCGTCGATCTCAGTGCGGCGCAGGCCCAGCAGGTCGGTCAAGCCGTAGGGCGTGTCACCCAGACGGCACAAATCGCTTTCATCCACCACACCGGTCCAGTATGTAACCACGACCGTACCACCATTCCGGGCAAAATCACAGAGTTTTTGGGCAAAGGCATCGGTCAGCAAATAAACCATCGGAACAACGACCAGACCATAACCCGTCAGGTCGGATTCCTGATTCACGAACTCCACCGCAATGCCTTCCCGCGCAAGAGCATTGTAGTGCAGCTTCAGCTCGTCCCAGTAGCCCATCCCTGCATTGCGCGGGCCGCAGGAACCTTCCAATGCCCACTTGTTTTCCCAATCGTGGACGATTGCCGCCTGCTTTTTGCGGCAGACGGTTGCAATCTCCGAGAGCACTTCCAGCTTTTGGCCCACACCGACGGTTTCCCGGAAGGGACGGGCATCTTCCCGTCCATCGTGGCCGACGACTGCACCGTGAAGCTTTTCCTCCGCACCCCGGCTGGCCCGCCACTGGAAGTAAAGCACGCTGTCCGAACCATGTGCAACCGTCTGCAGAGCAGAAAGCTCTGCAATTCCGGGCTTTTTCTGCTTGGAGACAGGCTGCCAGTTGGTAAAGCTGGGGCTGGATTCCATCAGCAGGAAGGGCTTGCCCTTCATGGAGTAATACAGGTCGTGCATCATGGCGGTGTCCAGAGCCGTTTCTTCCACCGTTTCGCTGGGCTTGTGCCATGTGGGGTAGTTGTCCCAGCTGGCCACGTCGATCTCCTTGGACATTTTGAAATAGTCGATGCCATCAAACCGGTACATCATATTCACGGTGAACTTTGCATCCGGCGCAAATTCTTTCACGGTATCGCGCTCATATTTCAAAAAATCAATATGCCGGTCACTGACAAAGCGCTTCCAGTCCAGCGCAAGACCCTGCACGGCATTTTCCCCCTGCGGGGCAGGGCTTTCGATTTGTTCCCATGCGGTATAGTCGTGACTCCAGAACCGGGCGTTCCACGCCTTGTTCAAGGCTTCCAAAGAGTTGTACCGTGCCTTGAGCCAGCGGCGGAACGCAGCCTGACACAGCTCGCAATGGCAGTCGCCGCTCATCTCGTTGGAGATATGCCAGAGCAGGACAGCCGGGTCATTGCCGAACCGCTGTGCCAGCTTCTGGTCGATGATGCAGACTTTTTCCCGGTAGACCGGCGATGTATAGCAGTAATTCTGCCGCCGGTTGTACAGCTCCCGGACCCGGTCTGCCCGGACTCGGCGCACCTCGGGGTATTTGTGTGCCATCCAAGCAGGGCGGGCCGCACTGGGCGTTGCAAGGATCGTATAGATTCCATTGGCATACAGGTTATGGATGATGTCAGCCAGCCAATCCAGCTCAAATACCCCCTCCTGCGGTTCCAACGTGGACCATGAGAACACACCCAGCGTCACAGTATTAATGTGTGCCTTTTTCATCAGTTCGATGTCCTGCGCCAGAATATCAGGCCGGTCCAGCCACTGTTCTGGGTTGTAGTCTCCGCCATGAAGTAATCTGAGCTGCTGCATGATAGCGGCCTCCTTTGGTTGCGCAAATTGCGCAACATTTTTATCGGATAAAGGCGTTCGATACAAAGTATAGCAAGAACCTCCGCAAGATGCAATGCAGCTATATGGAATTTCGTTGTAATAAGCTGAACGTTTGATGCGGCACAAGAAACCATCCATGGATGCTTTGGAAGATTCCACAACGTTCATGTGGGATTTATAGGCAGGTTGTCAAAATGCAGAAATACATTGATTGAACGGGAAAGCACTTGAACGCCATGCTATAAGTCCTACGATCACCGCTTTATCACAATAAAATTTGCAAAACCATCTTGACGCACCTTGTAAACCTTGACACTCTCTGTCACAAATTCCACTGAGCTTGTCGGGGCGAGGCTCGACAAGCTCTGCTCACGATGCACAGAATGCAGACAATGCAAAGAAAAACACGGCTTTCCCGCCGGTGTGCAAAAAGTGTGCAAAAGTGTGCAGAGCCCCAGAAAATGGAAAATCCCACGAGGAATCTTACGATTCTTCGTGGGATTTTGGTGCGCTCGAGGGAACTCGAATCCCTGGCCCTCTGATTAAAAGTCAGATGCTCTACCGGCTGAGCTACGAGCGCATACATTATAAAGCGCAGTATAACACGATACTGCCGAATAATATTACCATACTCCCGGGCAAAAAGCAAGCTTTCTGCACAAAAAACTTTCCCAAAGCCGTCATCGGGCAGATTTTGCCACGAACTGCCCCTTTACAAACCGGGCAAGAACCAGTACAATCAAAGCAGTTCATTACAAAACTGCAACCGACCTGCCGGGCGCACTTCCGCGCCGGGCAAGCCGATCCGATAGGAGGGCTTTTCCATGAAAATTTCTCGACGGTCCGTACTTCGCTATTCCGGGCTGACGGCGGCGCTGCTGGCGCTCACCGGCTGCTCTGCAAGCCCCGGCAGTGCCATTCTGGGCGGTGACCTGCCCGACTGGATGAAGAGCCTATTCTGCGGCTCGGCGGCATCCTCTTCCGCTTCTTCTGAGGCCGCTGCATCCTCTGCGGCCTCAGCCAGTGAGGCCGCAGCCGGTGAGGCAGCCGCCTCCTCGGCAGCGTCCAGCGAAGCCGCAAGCTCTGCGTTCAGCCTTCTGCCTGCCTACGACGCTGACCCTCTGACCGGCGAAGCCCGCAAGAGCACCGGCCGGATGGTGGGTGTGATGGTCAACAACATCGCCAACTCCGAAAAGCAGAACGCCCGCCCCCAGCGCGGCATCGGCTCGGCAGACCTGCTCATCGAGAGCAAGGTGGAGGGCGGCATCACCCGCCTGTGTGCCGTGTTCCGGGATGCAGACACCATCCCGGAGGTCGGGCCGCTGCGCTCCGGCCGCGACCAGTTCCTGCAGCTGCTCATGCCCCATCAGGCCCTCTATTACCACGATGGCGAGAGCATTTTCTGCACCCAGTTCATCAATGTATACGATTACTCCGGCCTGAACATCGGCGGCAAGAGTTACTTCAACACGCCGGTCCACCCCCACGTTGCCCACCGTGACAACCGCGGCCGCAACGTAGCCTATGAACACACCGAGTTCACCTCCGGCAAGGAGATCAAACAGGCAGCCGGCAACGCCGGCATCGGCCTGACCTACGCCAATGAAACGCCTATCTTCCACTTTGCCGATTACCGCACCGCGGCCTCCAATGACCTTCCCGGTGCCCCTGCGGCCAAAACCATCAGCATCACCCACTCCGAGAGCTACAGGACCCGCCTGACCTACAACAGCTGGGGCCGCAGCTACAAGCTGGAAATGTACAACCGCTCCAAAAAAGCCTATGAGAACACGGTGGACGAGCTGACCGGCAAGCAGTTGACCTTTGACAACGTGGTGGTCTGCTTTGCCGATATCGCCGCCTATGCGGGCGATTCTCACGATGTCCAGTCGGTCAACTATGTGGCCGGTGGGCAGGCGTATCTCTTCACACGGGGCGGCGTGCAGGTGGGCCGCTGGGAGAAGCCGCATCCCACCCATCCGCTCAAGCTCTACGCCGAAACCGGCGAGGAGATGACCCTGAACCGGGGCAAGACCTATCTGGCACTGGTGGACAATGATGAGTGGAGCAATTTCAGCTACTAAATCACCCGCCCCCCGGGGCAGAAGAAGGAAACCGATGAAACGCTTTTGGATGCGCGCTTTGCTCTGTTTTGCGCTCTGCGCCGCACTGCTGACAGGCTGTGCGCTCAGCCCCAGCTCCCAGCCCGCTGAAAGTCCCACTGACCCGCTCACCGGGCAGGAACTTGTCTGGCCGGGCCAGCGGCCGGTCGCCATCACCATTGACAACGCGGCCGCCAGCACCACTCAGTGGGGGCTTTCCACAGCCTCGCTGGTGCTGGAAGCCCTGACCGCACAGCAGCAGGCCACCAGGCTCTGCCTGGTCTACCCTGCCGTGGGGGCTGTGCCGCAGGTCGGGCCTGTCTCTGCCGGGCAGGACCTTTACTGGCGGCTGCTGGTGGGCCAGCAGGTACTGCCGGTGCAGCGGGGCGGCGGACAGTTTGACCAGAACTACCTTGATTACTACTCTCTGCGCGCGGTAGACGCACTGGAGGTGGGCACCAATGCCTTTTCCTGTGAGACCGATTGGCAGAATGTCCCGCTGTGGCATACCAGCGGTGCAGCACTTTCGGGTGTGCTGGGCAGCCTGAACATCTCCCCGGCCCTGACAGAATCCCGCGTCACGGACACCTCTTCCAGCAGCTCCGACAGCGAGAGCGGAACCCTCCTCTCCGTGCCCAATCTGCTGCCCATGCAGGAAAGCGGCAAGCTGCCCGATGCAGATGCTTCGGACGCAATGAGTGTCCGGGTCCAGTTTGATGCGCAGAACGCCACCGGCTTCACCTACGATGCCGACAGCAAGACCTACCGGATGCTCCACGCGGACGGCACACCGCAGCTGGATGCCAACAACGGCCAGCAGACAGATTTCGACAACCTGCTCATCCTGTTCAGTGCCTCCACCCTGCGTGACGATGGTGTGACGCTGGATTACGATCTGACCATGGGCGGCGGGGTCTGGCTCAACGAGGGCCACCTGTGGAACATCACCTGGACGCAGGGCAGCGAGACCACCTTCTTCCTGTATGATTCCAACGGCCGCCCCCTGACTCTGACGGCAGGCCGCAGCTATCTGGCGCTGGTGTCCAGCCTGACCGGGCAGGAGCTCACCGTGCAGAACTCCACCGGGGAAAACCTGTTATAAGCAAAAGAGACGGTCCTGCAATCCGATGCAGAACCGTCTCTTTTTACGCTATGCTTTTTACAGATCGACCACGCTGCCCACTTCGGCAAGGGTGGCAGGCACCACGCCCAGATGGACTTCATCGGCATCCCGGCGCACCACAAAATGGACGGTCTGGCCTGCGGCAAAGTCGGGCTGATAGATCAGCTCCAGCGTCTGCCAGTCCGCCGGGGTCTCGCAGAAGCAGTGGAGCATCGCCCCCCGCCCTGCGGAAAGATTCAGGGTAAAGGCAGAAGCATCTGCCGCATTCTCACCGTAAAGGGGAGCCGCAAAACTGCCCACCCGCACCTGTCTGCCATCACACAGAGCCGTCAGGCCGGTACCCAGGCTGTACAGGGCGTTCCTGCTGTCCAGCCCGCGGCTCTGCAGGTAGCTGGCACCCACAGCCAGCGGCCGGGCCGAGAGGTTCTCCACCGACAGATAGACCAGCGTGCTGTCCAGCTCCGGGGCCGGTGCATAGCCCAGCAGCTCCACTGCCGCCTTGCCGTCCAACAGAGCAGGTTCGCCCTCATAGCAGGGGGCCAGAGCCGCGCCCGAAACACCGGTGAGCAGGGCGGCAGCCAGACTGACTGCGCCGGAACCGGCATATTTCAGAAACGAGCGGCGGGACAGGGATTGTGACATCGGGGATTCCTCCTAACGGGAAAATAAGTTCTCTTTATACAATAGTAAATTCCGGGCATTCTGTCAAGAGATTTGCCCGGAATTTTACCTGTTCTTCCGCGATTTTACGTGTTTTGGATATTTTCAGGGCGGCGCGGCAAAGATTCTTACTCAAACGCCTCGTTTTCCTCGGCTTCCGCCTGCCCGCGCAGGGTATCGGCGTAGCCAAAGGGGACGATGTCGATGGCCTCCACCAGGCGGTCGCGCATCCAGAGCTGCACGTCGGTCTGGACGGTATAGCCGCAGCCGGGGTCGGCCATCCACTGTTCCGGGTGGCGGGAGGGCAGCGCGCGCTGGCTCAGCATACTCATGATCACGCCGCCATGGGTCACGCAGGCAGCCTCGGTCACATCCATCCGGATCATATACTCAAACAGCTTGAGCAGGGTCTCGGCGCAGCGGGCGTGGAACTGCTCGGTGGGCTCTGCTCCCTCGGGCACAAAGCCGGAGCCGGGGGTGATCCACTTCTTGAAGTCCTCTTCCTTGACCAGATCCTTCACGGGGCGGTTCTCAAACACGCCAAAGCCCGCTTCCCGCAGGTCGTGCACTGTGAACTGGTGGCCTGCATTGGGGAACAGAATATTCGCTGTCTCCACAGCGCGCACCAGCGGGGAGGAGAACACCGTGTCCACCTGCGGATACTCGAACCGCTCCTTCAGCTCCTTCAGCTGGGCGCGTCCCTCATCACACAGGGGGATGTCCGTACCGCTGCCGATGTACAGGCCCTGCAGATTACCGGCCGTCATGCCGTGGCGGATGAGATGAAGTTTGAACGTTTTCATGGAAAAACACCTCTATCTGGCAAAGAGTTCCTCTTTGCTGTAAAATTTCGCACCGGCAGTGGGCATCCTGCCCGGGCCGTGCGCCACAAAATATGCGTTGATTATCTTTAGTTTAGCATAGATATGGTATCCGGGGCAAGCCTTTTGACAAAAATGACGAAAAACGACGAGAATTTCCGTCACTTTTCTTGCTTTACTTTTGGTTTTCCACTGTGTATAATCAACATGTTGTAAACCAAAACTCAAAGAAGTTCAATTTCCACTACTGAGGAGTCCAAAATCATGGAATTCAACCGTATCATCAAGCTGCTGCGCAAGGAGCGCGGCATCACCCAGAAGCAGGCCGCGGAGGACCTTGGGGTGTCCCAGGCACTGCTCTCCCACTACGAAAAAGGCATCCGCGAGTGCGGTCTGGACTTTGTTGTCCGGGTAGCGGATTACTATAATGTGTCCTGCGATTACCTGCTGGGCCGCTCGGCTGAGCGCAACGGCATGATGCTGAACGCCGATGACCTGCCCAACCCCGATAAGATGAAGGACAACGTCTACCACGGCAGCGTTCTGCCCACCATGAACAAAAAGTTGATCTCCAACAGCCTGAACGTGCTGTATGCCAAGATCGCCGAGTGCCACAGCAAGGCCCTGACCACCGAGGTCAGCACCTACCTGATGATGGCCGTGGCCAAGATGTTCCGCCTGCTCTACTCCGCCGAGCCCCACAACGCCCAGAGCCTGTTCAGCGTGGAGGCCCGCCGCTGGCCCGGCTACTCCGATGCCGTGATGCGGATGAGCGAGAGCAACGTGGAGGACCTGCTGGCCGGTGAGGACCTGAACGGTGCCGAGGGCGTGAAAGACCCCTCCTGCCTTGCCATGACCACCGAGAGCCTGACCCGGGAATACCCGCTGTACACCCCCAGCCTGCTGAATCTGGTCAAGACCAGCGAGACCCATGTGCGCGGCCTGGACCCCAACCAGTGAGCTTCTGTGTGAAACTCCTGTTAATTCTGTGCCCAGGGCCTTGCAATTTCCGGTAAAAAATGCTATAAACGAATCAGCGAAGAAAAAGATTTCTGCCATTGATTAAGGAGGCAAGCTTTATGTCGAACAAGATTTCCCGCCGCACCTTCCTCAAGGTCACCGGTGCTTCTGCCGCTGCTCTGGGCGCTGCTGCTGTGCTGGGCGGCTGCCAGGCCGGCGATAACTCTTCCATCGAGGTCAAGGTCGGCGATAAGATCAGCAACTGGAACAATCTGGCGGTCCAGCTGACCAGCGTCTTTACTCTGGCAAGTGCCCCCGATGCCGAGGGCTATGAGTACATTGCCATGCTGATCACCTCTGCAAACCGTTCCAGCCGCGACACCTTTGCCATCGGCGCACAGAACATTCAGGAGATCGGCGAGGCCTATCCTCTGGATACCCCGGAGCAGATCGCAGCCAACACTGCCGGTTACTTCCACGCTCTGTCCGCTTCTACCACCGACTTCTCCTTCACCTGCGACGGTCAGGCAGCCGAGGGCGGCGCTTATGTCCAGCTGTACGACAGCACCACCGAGAGTTTTACCACGGCCTCTGCCATTCCCCCGCAGGGTGCAGGCTACATTGAGCTGGTCTGCATGGTGCCCACCACCTGGCAGCAGATCGGTGTGACCTACACCCCGACCTTTGTTTCCGGCAAGACCCTGAACTTTACCATCAACGCTTCTGACCTGACCAAAGCCTGATCGATCAGGACGAAATTTCGTATGATTTGCACGGCGGCGGTGGGAAAATTTCACAAAATATTTGTGAAAACCATTGACATTCGCCCCCGTTTCGCCTATTGTATAGGCAGAGCCTTTTGGCATTTTCGTGCGCTTTGCACATTATAAGGAGGAACGATTATGTCGTTAGCATTTTCTCGCCGCTCTTTCCTGAAATACTCCGCTGTTGCAGCTGTGGCCGTTGCGGGTGCCAGCCTCTTTACCGGTTGTGAGTCCACGGGCGACAGCTACAATCTGGTTCGTGATGGTGCCGGCACTCTGACCATTCTGCAGATCCAGACCGATCTGGGCACTTATTCTGATAAGGACAAGAAGTTCGTTCTGGATGCTCCCAAGGTGGGCGCTACCAGCTTTGTCTTCCCCCTGAAGATCACCAATGGCCGCACCAATGCGCTGCCCGTCAATCCCGGCAACTTCAAAGTCACGTTCACCAGTGCGGATGGTAAGACCGTGAAGAAGTACATCGGCACCGATCTGGTTGTTGATAACTCCCTGCGTGAGACCAACCTGAAGAAGGGTTCTTCCGTCTCCGGCAATGTCACCGTCTCCAATCTGCCTTCGCTGGCCAAGGGCGATGTCGTGCTCCTGACCTATACACCCGATCCCGTTTACGCAGAGTATTCTGTAAACTGGAAGTTCGTTACCGTGGAGTAATGTCCCCTTTTCACTGCATTCTGAGCCGTCCGGGAAAGCCGGGCGGCTTTTTTGCGCCGTCGCATTGGCAAAGTATCTCAATTTTTCTTCAAATTTTCAGCAATTCTGTATCTTGTGCACACCTGCATTTTCTGATACCATAGGTTCATGGAAAAGAAGGGGAGCGCAGCGGCAGAGGCCGCCGCGCTGTTTGTGTTTCCGCCTGAGAGGGGCCAATGGGCCTTATAGTTTGACAGAACAGGAGTGTTGCAGTTATGATCAACATGGTAAAGCTTCCCACCAACAAGAGCAATCTGTTCCTGCGTGTGGCAAAGGGCCATTTCGCAACCAGCCACAGCCACATCAATTACTATATCGATGTCACCACCCAGAAGTCCCGCCTTTCCGAGGCAAAGGCTGTGGCAAAAGAGCTGGTGGCTGCCTACCAGCACAACACCATCGTGGATACTGTCCTCTGCCTGGACGGCACGCAGGTCATCGGCACCTGCCTTGCCAACGAGCTGACCAAGGACGGCTTTGCCAACATGAATGCCCACCAGACCATCTATGTCATCACCCCGGAGTACACCACCGGCAGCCAGATCATCCTGCGCGACAATCTGGCCCCCATGGTCAAGGGCAAGCATGTGCTGATCCTGGCTGCTTCCATCACCACCGGCTACACCGTGCAGGCCGCGATCGAGGCAATCAACTACTACGGCGGCACCGTGGCGGGCCTGAGCGCCATCTTCGCCACCGCCACCGAGTGCCTGGGCATCCCGGTCACCTCTATTTTTGACCCCTCCAACCTGCCCGATTATGCCAGCTTCGATTCCCGCGAGTGCCCCATGTGCAAGGCAGGCCAGCATATCGATGCACTGGTCAACAGCTTCGGCTATTCGGCACTGTAAGCCCCATTGCCTGATCCGTTTCATCCACTTCCCGCAGACACAAAGACCCGGCTGTCATCGGCAGCCGGGTCTTTTCCTTATTCTGCTTTTTTCGGGAACACAAACGGGTCGTGCAGGTAGACCAGCACGAGGTACGCCGCCATGAAGCACCAGATGATGGGCTCACAGAGGATGACGGCGTTATAGGCAAACTTCGGGATGAAGAAGAGCACGAATACGACCTTGCCCACCAGCTCGATGACACTGGAGAAGAGGGGCAGGACCTTCTGCCCCAGGCTCTGCAGGGCGTAGCGGGTGGCCAGCAGGACACCCAGCACCGAGTAGAAGGGCGCGTTCCAGAGCAGATACCGTGCGCCGTTTTCCAGCACCACAGGCTCGTTGGAGCCAGAGATGAACTGCACCATCCACTCTGCGCCCAGCTGCATCAGAAGGACCGCCAGCACGGCCACCGCCACGCTGTACAGGGCGATCTCCTTCATGCCCTTGCGGACACGCTCCGGCTGGTTTGCGCCGCAGTTCTGGGAAACAAACGTGGAGCATGCCGATGCCATGGCCATGACCGGCATGCTGGTAAAGGAGAACAGCTTCCGGGCGGCGGTGTGACCGGCAATGACCAGCGTGCCCAGCCCGTTGATGCCGTACTGCAGCACCACCGAGCCAGCCGAGACGATGCTGCTCATCAGGCCCATGGAGATGCTCTGGCTGAACAGCTCCCAGTAAAGGTGGCTGCCCACCCTGAAATGCTGCTTTTCCGGAAGCAGGATCTTCACTCTGAGGAAGATGTACAGGATGCAGAGCACCACCGAAACGCCCTGCGAGATGACCGTTGCCACAGCCGCTCCCTGCACCCCCATGCCCATCCTTGCAATGAACAGGAGATCCAGCACCACATTCAGGCCCGAGGAGATGAGCAGGAACACCAGCGGCATCACGCTGTTGCCAATGGCGCGCAGCAGGCCCGCGCAGAGGTTATAGGCGAACATGACCAGCACGCCCAGATCGATGGTCAGGATGTAGCGGTACGCATCGTCCAGGATCTCCGCCGGGGTGTCCAGCATGAGCAGCAGCGGGTGCAGACCCAGCACACCCGCCAGCGTAATGCAGAGGGAAGCCACCAGACCGATGACCAGTGAGCCTGCCACAGTCTTTTTGAGCAGATCGTGATCCTGCGCCCCGTAGGAGCGCGCTGCAACGATTGCAAGGCCGTTGCCGATACCAAGGCCAAAACCGACCAGAAGCTCGTAGATCGAGCCGCAGGAGCCAATGGCAGCAAGGGCGGTATCGCCCAGCACATTGCCCACGATCATGGTGTCCACGGTGTTATAGAGCTGCTGGAACAGGTTGGAGATAAAGATGGGCAGCATGAACAGCAGCAGGTTTTTGAAAATGGGCCCGTGCATCAGGTCCACATTCATGCTGAAGGGGGATTTTTTCGCAGTTTGGGTCATAAGGTTCCTCACAGTTTACGGAAAACAACCCTCCCCGGCATTGCACAGCAAAAACGGAGAGGGTTGTGCTTTATTTTTCTTTTACAGCTCCTGGGTCTCAAAGCCGTGGCCGGTCAGCACCTCCACGCTGGTGAAGCCGGCAGCCTTGATGGCGGCGGCAGCTTCCTCAAAGCCGAAGGTCAGGCTGGAAACATCGTGGGAGTCGGAGGTGATGATGACCTTGCCGCCCATCTTGTTCCACTCCTCCAGCATCCATGCACTGGGGTAGAAGTCCTTGCGGTAGCCGCGGTAAACGCCGCCGGTGTTCACTTCCAGCAGGCAGTTGTGCTCTTTGGCTGCGCTCAGGGCTTTGAGGGCAGCGGCCCGGTAGCGGGGAGCCTCTTCATCAAAGAACTCCCCCTCGCCGTTCAGCTTCTTGATGAGGTCGATGTGGGCCAGAATGTCCGGTCCCTTGGCAGCAACCTTCTCCACCTCTGCAAAGTAGGCCTCCACCGCGGCCAGCGGGTCACCGTCGAAATCATCAAAGATGCAGTCGTGCAGATCCTGCGGGCGGAAGTCGATCTCGTAGTACTTGCCGGTGTTCTTGCCGTACAGGTGATGGGCCGCACCGATCCAGTAATCGTAGTTCTCGGGCTTGTCCTCGCTCAGGCTGTCCCATTCGATGCCGCAGAGGATGTCCACCTTGCCCTTATACTCTGCCTTGAGCTTTGCAATGGTGGCCTTGTACTGGGCGGTGCGGCTGGGGCTCATGCAGTACTCACGGTCCCGCTGAGTATAGCTATGGCCGGAGAAGCCCAGGGTCGTCAGGCCCTGTGCACAGGCGGCACTGGCCATTTCCTGCAAGGTATTTCTGCCATCGCACATCGTCGAGTGGCAATGAACACTGGACTTCTTATAATCTGCCATAACTAAATCACTGCATCCTTTCCTGTTTGACCTTGTGGTCAATGACGTGTCGTTTTTCCAGCTCACGGGTGATCTCTTCCACCGTGATGCCTGCCTGCACCATCAGCACCAGCACATGGTATGCCAGGTCGCTGATCTCATAGATGGTCTCGGCCTTGTCCTCTTTTTCTCCCGCAATGATGACCTCGGTGCACTCCTCGCCCACCTTTTTCAGGATCTTCTCCTTGCCCTTCTCGAACAGGTAGGTGGTGTAGCTGCCTTCCTGGGGATGATCCCTGCGGCCCTGGATGAGTTCGTAAAGCCCCTGCCAGCTGAACTGTTTGAGCTCCGGCGAGACATACACTTCGTTGAAGAAGCAGCTCTCAGCACCGGTATGGCAGGCAGGGCCATCCTTGACCACCTCCACCACCAGTGCGTCCTTGTCGCAGTCTGCGGTGATGGACACCACATGCTGGACATTGCCGCTGGTATCGCCCTTGCGCCAGATCTCCTGACGGCTCCGGCTCCAGAACACCGTACGCCCCTCGGCAATGGTCAGTGCCAGCGTCTCGGCGTTCATGTAGGCAAGGGTGAGCACCTCTTTGGTGTAGTGATCCTGCACGATGGCAGGAATGAGGCCCTTTTCATCAAATTTCAGTTCCATGGTCAATACTCCCTCCCCAAAGGGGATACTTACAGTTTATCCTAAAGTTGCCCGAAACGCAAGAGCTTACAGCCGCATTTCGACACCATTTTCATTCAGATAGGTTTTCAGGTCGTGGATGGTCAGCAGTTTCTGGTGGAAAATGCCCGCCGCAAGGCCCGCGTCGATGCCCTTGTGGTGGAACAGCTCAAGGAAATCCTCCTTTTTGCCCGCGCCGCCGCTGGCGATGATGGGCACATTCACCCGGGCAGCGACCGCGTCCAGCATCTCGAGATCGAAGCCGGTGCGGACACCATCGGTGTCAATGCTGTTCAGGCAGATCTCCCCCGCGCCATGCGCCACGCACCAGCTGATCCAGTCCAGCGCGTCCCGGCCGGTATCCTCGCGCCCGCCCTTGGCAAACACCCGGAACTGGCCGTTCACCCGCTTCACATCCGCCGAGAGCACCACGCACTGATCGCCGTATTTCTGGGCCGCCGCCGGGATGAGGCCGGGGTCCCGCAGAGCGCCCGAGTTGACGCTGACCTTATCGGCACCGCATTTCAGCACCCGGTCAAAATCCTCCAGGGTGTTGATGCCGCCGCCTACGGTCAGCGGGATGAAGATCTCGCTTGCCACCCGGGTCAGGATATCGGTGAACAGAGCGCGGCCCTCAAAGCTGGCGGTGATATCGTAGAACACCAGCTCGTCGGCACCGGCGGCGTTGTACATTCGGGCCATCTCCACCGGGTCGGCCACGTCCCGGATGCCTTCAAAATTCGTGCCCTTGACCACCCGGCCATTCCGGACATCCAGACAGGGAATGATGCGTTTTGTGATCATTTTCGCTCCCCTCCGTTTAATTCTGCACCAGTTCTACACAACGTTTCAGATCCAGCGCCCCGGTATACAGGCTCTTGCCCAGGATCGCGGCAGCGGTGCCCATCTTTTTCAGTTCCAACAGCTCGGCTTCCGACGAGATGCCGCCGCTGGCCGTGAAGGCCACGCCCGGCACCTCTGCCGCCAGCTGGCGGTACAGCGCCAGATTCGTGCCTTGCATGGCACCATCACAGGCAATGTCGGTGTAGATGATGGCTGTGCATCCGGCATCTGCCAGCCGCCTGCAGAAATCCACGCCCTTTTCGGCGCTGACCTCCTTCCACCCGTGGATGGCAACAAATCCATCTTTGGCATCCACCCCCACGGCGATCCGTTCGCCGTAGCGCTTCAGCATCCGGGCCGTGAAATCAAAATCCGTCACGGCCACACTGCCCAGGATGCAGCGATCCACGCCCAGAGAAAGGTATTTTTCAATGCGCTCCTCCGTGCGGATGCCGCCGCCCACCTCGATGTACAAGCCGCCCTGCTTTGCCAGCGCGGCAATGGATCTGTAGTTGGAAAGGGTGCCGTCCTTTGCGCCGTCCAGATCCACAACGTGGAGATACCTGGCCCCTGCCTCCACAAACTGCCGGGCCTGTGCGCAGGGGTCCTCCCCGTAAACGGTCATACGGTCGTAATCTCCCTGCGTCAGGCGGACAACTTTGCCGCCTCTTAAATCAATTGCGGGAAACAATTGCATATTAGATTCCCTCCTAATTTTAGCTTTTCCTTCGTACAACCTCTCAGTCTCACTTCGTTCGACAGCTCCCCTAGTAGGGGAGCCCTTGGCAAAACCAAAAACTTTCCCTGCCTGCCAAGGCCTCTCCTACTAGGAGAGGTGGCAATGCGTTAGCATTGACGGAGAGGTTGTACGGAGCAGGGCCTTTCCACTACAGCTCGCTGAACGCCTTCAAGATCCGCAGCCCCGTCTCCCCGCTCTTTTCGGGGTGGAACTGGGTGCCGTACACCCTGCCCGCCCTGACAACGCCGGTCACGGGGATGGAGTAATCGCTGACAGCAAGTGTACTCTCGGTACAATTTTTGCCGTAGTAGCTGTGGACGTAATAGACATACTCGCCCTCACGGATGTATCGGAAAAGCGGGTCATCCCGTACGATGTGCAGGGCGTTCCAGCCGATCTGCGGTACCTTGAGGGTTTTGTCTTTCAGGTCAGGTTCCAGCGGGCAGACCTCACCTTTGACAAAGCCCAGGCCCCCATGTTCGCCGTACTCATAGCTTTTTTCAAAGAGCAGCTGCATTCCCAGGCAGATGCCCAGCAGGGGCTTTTGCGCCGCCTGCTCCCGGATGACCGGCACCAGACCGGTGGCCGAGAGCTTGTCCATGGCATCGCCAAAGGCCCCCACCCCCGGCAGGATGAGCCGGTCAGCCTTGCGAATGGTCTGTGCATCGGCGGTCACAACGGCCTCCAGCCCCAGATGCGTCAGGCTGGAGCGCAGGCTGAACAGGTTGCCCACGCCGTAATCGATGATTGCGATCATACCAGCAGTCCTTTCGTGGAGGGGATCTCGTCCCGGTGGGCGGCATCAATGGCGACTGCCGCAGCCAGCGCGTGGCCCGCGCCCTTGAAGCAGGCTTCGAGAATGTGGTGGGTATTTTCCCCTGCAAATTGTACAAAGTGGAGCGTAGCGGGCACATTGCGGGCAAAGCCCAGCCAGAACTCCGAGGCGCATTCCACATCGAAATCGCCCACCTTCTCGGTCTTGCAGTGGACATCCCAGTTCAGGGTGCACCGGCCCGAAAGGTCTACCGCGCAGAGCACCAGCGCCTCATCCATGGGCAGGTAGAAGCTGCCATACCGCTGGATGCCCCGCATCTCGCCCAGCGCCCGGGCAAAGGCCTGCCCCAGTGCAATGCCGATATCCTCAGCCGTGTGGTGGTAATCCACCTCCACATCCCCGTGGCAGGTGAGCACCAGGTCAAACCGGCCATGGCGGGCAAACAGCTCCAGCATGTGGTTCAGGAACCCACAGCCGGTGTCCACCTCATAGCGGCCCGCACCGTCCAGATTCAGGGTCAGCTCGATCTGGGTCTCGTTGGTGTTGCGTTCCAGTGTCACTTCCCGCATGGGTCATTCCTCCATTATTTTGTCAAGGGTGTTCAGGAAGGTCTGCATCTGCTCCGGCGTGCCGATCGTGATGCGCAGCCAGTTTTCAATACGTGGGGCATCAAAGTGGCGCACCAGAACGCCCTTTTCCTTCAACTTCCGGTACAATTCGCCGCCGTTTTTCTTTTGTGTAGAGGCAAACAGGAAGTTGGAGCGGCTGTCCAGCACCGCAAATCCCCGGGCTTCCAGCTGCTGTTTTGTCCAGGCCCGGGTGTCCACGATGGCGGCACGGGTCTTTTCAAAATAAACGGTATCTTCCAGCGCGGCCTGCCCTGCCTTCAAGGTCAGGCGGTTGATGTTATAGGGGTTCAGGCTGAACTTGACCCGGTTCAGATCCGCAATGAGGCTGGCGCTGCCCATGGCAAGGCCCAGCCGCGCACCGGCCAGCTGGCGGGATTTCGAGAAGGTCTGCACCACCAGCAGGTTGTCGTACCGGTCAATGAGCGGCACGCAGCTCTCGCCGCCAAAGTCCACATAGGCCTCATCCACAATGACCACATTGTCAGGGTTCGCTTTCAGGATGCCCTCGATGGCACTGCGGGGCAGGGCCAAGCCGGTGGGGGCGTTGGGGTTGGCGATGACGATGGTCTCGTTCAGGCCGCAGTAATCGGCAGGGTCAAGGGTGAAATCCTCCTTCAGCGGGATGATATGGCTGGGGATGTGCATCAGCCCGCACCAAACGCTGTAACAGCCATAGGTGATGTCGGCATAGGCCAGCGGGTGAGTCTCGTCGCAGAAGGCCCGCAGGGCGAAGAAAAGGTTCTCGTCACTGCCGTTGCCGGGCATGATCTGATCCGGCTGCAGGCCAAAGTGCGCCGCCGCCGTTTTCAGCAGGTCGGTGCAGGCGGGGTCGGAGTAGAGACGGAGCTTTTCCACCTCATGCTCGCTCACCGCCGCCACCACCGCCGGGCTGGGCAGATAGGGGCTTTCGTTGGTGTTCAGCTTGATGTATTGCTGGTCCTGCGGCTGCTCCCCTGGGGTGTAGGGGGTGACTGTTTCAAGTTTCGGAGAGAGATATTTACTCATAGCGATTTCCTCACTGTCAGCGTCCTCGCCCTCTCAGGCGCTTCGCGCCAGCTCCCCCAAAGGGGGAGCCTCTGGCGGTTTTCCGTAACCTTGCGGGAAATTGCCAAAGCCTCTCCCTTTGGGAGAGGTGGCATTGCAAAGCAATGACGGAGAGGGCGAGCCGCCTTTAGTCCTCTTCATATCTTATCGTCACACTCTTCGCATGGGCGTGCAGGCCCTCGCGCTCGGCAAAATCGGCAATGCGGGGTGCCACCTCGCCCAGCGCCTCGCGGGTGTAGTAGAGGAAGCTGGACTTCTTCACAAAGTCGTCCACACCCAGCGGGCTGGAGAAGCGGGCCGTGCCGCTGGTGGGCAGGGTGTGGTTGGGGCCTGCAAAGTAATCGCCCAGGGCCTCGGGCACATTGCGGCCCAGGAAGATGCTGCCCGCGTTTTTGATCTCGTTCAGCACCCCGAAGGGGTCCTCCACGCAGACCTCCAGATGCTCCGGCGCAATGATGTTGCAGGCCTCAATGGCCTTGTGCAGGTCGGTGCAGACGATGATCTTCCCGTTGTCGTCCACGCTGGCGCGGGCAATGGCGGCACGGGGCAGCTTGGGGATCTGCACCTCCAGCTCTGCCTGCACGGCCTTGGCCAGCGCCGGACTGTCGGTGACAAGAACAGGGCTGGCCAGCTTGTCGTGCTCGGCCTGGCTCAGCAGGTCTGCCGCCACCCAGGCGGGGTTGCAGCCGCCGTCGGCCAGCACCAGGATCTCGCTGGGGCCGGCGATCATATCAATGCCCACCTTGCCGAACACTTTCCGCTTGGCGGTGGCAACGTAGATGTTGCCGGGGCCGACGATCTTGTCCACCGCCGGGATGGTCTGGGTGCCGTAGGCCAGCGCGGCCACGGCCTGTGCACCGCCGGTCTTGAAGATCTTGGTCACACCGGCGGTGGCGGCGGCGGCAAGGATGACCGGATTCACCCTGCCGTCCTTTCCGGCGGGGGTGGTCATCACGATTTCCGACACGCCCGCAACCTTGGCGGGGATGACATCCATCAGCACAGTGGAGGGATAGGCCGCCGTGCCGCCGGGCACATATACGCCCGCCTTTTCAATGGGGGTATATTTCTGGCCCAGCACGATGCCGGGCTTCTCGTTGATCACAAAGTTCTTGTGCACCTGCTGGCGGTGGAAGCTCTCAATGTTGGCGGCAGCCTCCCGCAGGGTCTCAAGGAAATAGGGATCCATATTGGCAAAGGCCTCATCGATCTCCGCCTGCGTCACCTGCAGGTCGTCAATCTTTGCCCCGTCAAATTTCAGCGCGTACTCCTTCAGCGCCTCATCGCCCCGGGCGCGGACCTCGGCAATGATGCCGTCCACCACATCCTCCACGTTTTTCTCCGCGCGGATGTCCCGGTTCAGGATCTCCTCGGGCCTGAGCTCATCAAAATTATACAGCTTGATCATTTTGTTTCCTCCTGCAAGGTCTTGCGCAGCGCTTCCAGCATGGCATCCATCTCGTTGTGCTTGAACTGGTAGCTGGCCTTATTGGCAATGAACCGGGCCGAGATGGGCATGAACTCGGTGACCACCCGCAGACCGTTCTCCCGCAGGGTGGTGCCGGTCTCCACGATATCCACAATGACATCGGAAAGGCCCAGAATGGGGGCCAGCTCAATGGAGCCATTCAGCTTGATGATATCGATATCCCGCCCGATGGATGCATAGTAGCTCTTTGCAATGTTGACGAATTTGGTCGCCACCCGCACCGGGCGGCTGGGGTCATCCTTGTAATCTGTCGGGGCAGCCACGCACATCCGGCACCTGCCAAGGCCGGTATCCAGCAGCTCGTAGACATCGGCAGATGCTTCGGTGAGGATATCCTTGCCCACGATGCCCACATCTGCCGCGCCGTGCTCAACGTAGATGGCCACATCGCTGGGCTTGACAAGGAAGTAGCGGATGCCCGCCGCAGGGTTCTCCACCACCAGCTTTCGGGTGGCGTTATAGTCCTCGGTGCAGCCGTAGCCGATGCGGGCCAGCAGGTCATACATCCTGTCGCCCAGACGGCCCTTGGGCAGGGCCACATTCAGCATGACCCGGTCCGTGCTGTTTCTCTGCACCGGCGGGGTGGGGGCGCTCAGACGGTCCAGTTCGTCCAGATAGACCGCAAAGCCGATGGCCCCGGCCCCGGGGGTGAATTTCTGCATCAGCAGGTCATAGCGGCCGCCCTTGAGCAGGGGCCGCGGCAGGCCCTGCAGGTAGCCCTGAAAGACCAGCCCGTTGTAGTATTCCATCTCACCGGCAAGGCTCAGGTCAAGGCGGACCGCCCCGCCGGAGGCCTCCAGCGTTTTGGCCAGTGCCCGCAGCTCGGCGGCGGCGGCGCGCATCCGGTCGTTGCGGCAGGCACTCTCTGCCTTTGCCAGCGTCTCCTCGCAGCTGCCGGAAAGCTCCAGCAGGCCGGTCAGGGCAGCGGCCCCGGCGGCATCCAGCCCGGCGGCCTGCGCGGCGCGACGCAGCTCGTGCGCATTCTTTTCCCGCAGCTTTTCCAGCAGGCCGGGGCGGGCATTCTCCGGCACGCCCAGTGCGTCGAACAGACCGAACAGATAACCCATGTGGCTGACTTCCAGCACCCACGCGGCTCCCAGCTGGGCCAGGCTCTGCGCCGCCAGCCGGACCGCCTGCTGCACCTGTGCTTCCCCCACCGCGCCCAGCATCTCAAGGCCCATCTGGGAGATCTCCTGGAAGGTGTGGCTCTCTGCCGAGGGGCGGTAGACGTTCTCATGGTAGTAATACCGCAGGGTCTCGCCGGGGGCGGGCTGGGCCGTCTTGGCAATGGACAGGGTCACGTCCGGCTTGAGCGCCAGCAGACGGCCATCCAGGTCGGTGAAGGTGATGACCTGCTCCGAGGACAAAAAGCTCCGGTTCTCCTGATAAAGCCCGTACTCCTCAAAACGGCCCATGTGATATTTGCGGCAGCCCGCCGCCTCATACAGCGCCCGCAGCGCAAAGGAGGCCCGCTCCTTGGGCTGCAAACTGTCCAGACTGAATTCCATCTCGATCTCCTCGTTCCCTCTCTGCGTATTTCCCACTTCTTTTGTTTATTTTACTTTATCAAGATAAAGTTGTAAAGCGCGAAAGTAACAGCTTTTCAGCCCTATCTTACCGTTTTTCTGTGCGTTTGTACAGAAAGGCGAAATCATTTCACCCCAGCGCCAAAACAGATGATGGAGGGCGAAAACCGGGGATGCAAAAAGGCCGGGCCAGTCTCCTGCATTGGAAACCGGCCCGGCATCTTTCTTATTTTGCAAGCTTCAGATTCTGCGGTTCTTTGGGTGTGAACACAAGCTTCAGGTCCATTCCCATTCCGTCTGCCAGACGCTTCAGCAGCTTCAAAGATGGGTTGCGTGTTCCATTTTCCAGCTTGCTGATATCCGCCTGATTGATGCCGGTGCGTTCGGCCAGCTCCTTCTGGGTCAGGTTCTGAGAAATGCGTGCATCTGCCATCGCCCGGATGATATCCATTTCCGGCTGGTTCTCTTCCCACTCCTTGCGGAACTCCTCATTTTTCAGTTGTTCATTCAAATACAGATCCAGTGTTTTCATCTGATTCACCCTCTCTTTCCAAAAAATCTTTCCGATACTGTTTTGCCCGTTCAATTTCACTCTTGGGTGTTTTCTGGGTCTTTTTGATAAAGCCGTTCGTCAGAATGATCCTTCCCCCATAATAGAAGAAATACATGACCCGCGAAATATCCGTTCCAACTTTTCCGCGGATCTCAAAAATCCCATCATCCAGATGCTTGCTGTATGGCTCCCTCAGACGGTTTCCTTGTTCCTGTAAAACCTTTAGGGTCATTACCAGCTTGCTCCGCATTTTGATATCCAGTTCATCCAAAAAATCTTCCGCAGGGCGCTGGCCATCTCTTGTTTCATAAAATTCCACCACGAACGGTCCCATTTCAAAATCCTCCCTACACTTTTCCCCTTTCAGTATATGGCAGATATGCCATATTGTCAAGCACAAAAAGGCCGCCGCCCATTGGAAAACAGGCAGCGGCCATACAGCTCGATTTTTTTCTTTTAGCCCAGCAGCGCCAGCACACCGGCCTTGGGGCGGGCACCCACAGCCTGATTGGCCAGCTTGCCGTCGCGGAACACCAGCAGGGTGGGGATGCTCATCACGCCGAACTGAGAGGCCAGCTCGGTCTGTTCATCCACATTGACCTTGCCCACCTTGACATCGGTGCGCTCCTCGGCCACCTCGTCCACGATGGGGCTCAGCATCCGGCAGGGGCCGCACCAGGTGGCCCAGAAGTCCAGCAGAACAGGCTTTGTGCTGTGCAGCACCTCGGCTTCAAAATTTTCTTTGGTAATGGTAACAACAGCCATATTGGTTCCCTCCATTTTTTATCCGCACCCTCTGCGGGGGCGGTCAGTTCCCTCAAAAGAAGGAGTGATTCTTACTTATGGCTCTAGTATACCCCAAACGACAGGATATTTCCAGAAACAATCTGTGAACAAAAAAGGCGGCGGCCCGCCCGCTTGGGGAGAGCCGCCGCCCTGTGTTGTTCTTTGGAGTTCTCCGGGCTGTCTGGTCAGAACGATCAGGCCGTGACCCAGGCGATCGCGGTAACGGGCCACCAGCCGGTCAGGTTCAGAGCGGTGTAAACGCCAACGATCGCATTGCCGATGGACTTACCCATGTAATCGGCAGCGGCATTGATGCCCTTTGCTGCCAGATCGGTGATATTCTCGCCGTTCTTCTTGTTGTTCTTGATCCAGGTACGGGTCTGATCCAGACCCCAGATCAGGTTTGCAACAGAAATGACTGCGCCGATCGTCCAACCCACAGCAAACGGAGCGGTAAAACCGTCACCGCCGCTGGTATAGGTCATTTCTTCTTCGTTCATCACGTTGTAGTTTGCGGGCAGCATGAGCTTCTTTTCCATAATAATACTCCTTTACAAAAGCATTTATTGCACGGTGCATCGTACACCGCAGGTTACAGAAAACAGAGCCGGTATCCCACTATCCCGGCTTACAGGATCAGCAGAACAGCGCTCAGGGGAGCCAGAGCCACCACCATGGTGCTGGAAACGGCATCCCGGACAAAGTTGGCTGCGGACTTGGACATATCCTCGCCGACAGCATCTGCGGCACGGCCCAGAACGGTGAAGAGGTTGCCCTCACGGTTGCTCTTCTTGTTCAGCCAGTCCTTGGAAGTGGAAATGCCCCAGATATAGCTGGCACCCAGCACCACAGCACCCACGACCGTAGCGGCAGCGGTTGCAAAGCCGCCAATATCGGAACCGCCCTGGGTATAGGTCATCTCTTCTTCGGAAAGCACTGCGTATTCAGCAGGCAGATTCATGTTCTTGTTCATAGGTCTCATACTCCTTTTTTTGAGCAGCTTGAACCGATGGTGTTCTTTCCCAATTTACCATCTGGTTTCCAGCCTTATATTACTACATCACACAGTTTTATGCAATGGATTTTGTGAAAAACCATCAAAAATCAGAAAGTCGCATGAAAAAACAAACGAAAGTTTGGTGAAAAGCACTGCAATAATTTTCCACTCAGCCTGCCACGCCCGCACGGTAGAGATACGGGTCGGTGGTAAAGCTGGCATAGCTGTACAGCACAAGGATCTGGTCGTAGTCGTTGGCCGCAATGAGCTGGTCCAGCCCATAGTTATAGTTGCGGAAATCCACCACGTCGATGGCCGCATAGTTGGCTGTCAGGTAGGGCACAAAGCTGTTGGCATAGCTGTCCTTGATGACCAGGAGCTTTCCCTCGCCGTTACCCTCCACCCGGCTCAGGCCGTTGTTGCCGTGCAGGAACATGGCGTACTTATCATACACCTTCAGCTTGTCCAGATCATACAGGCCGGTGGTGGTGCCCTCGGTGGGCTGGCCCGGGCCGGTGACGTTCCAGATCGTCAGGCTGTTCTGCAGGTCGTACCAGGTAATGGTGTCGGGTTCGGCATTCCAGGTGCGGGCCTTGGAGTAGTGAGTGCCGTAGAAATCCTCACAGGTCTCGGCCGTGTGGGCATCCCGGTCAAAGGGGGTCAGGCCCAGCGTCTCACAGAACTGCTGGTAGGCGTAGTAGGCCCCCAGCGTCGTCCAGTGGTGGTCGGTGCGGTAGTAGAGGTATTCCCCTTTGTGCTCCGTCAGGGCGGGCAGGACATCAATGAACCGCCCGTAGGCTTCCCCTTGTGCGGCAACGCCTTCCAGAATGCCCTTCTCATCGATCTGGGGTGCCCCCGCCGGGACATTCTCAGGGTAGACCACCGAGGCCGACGGCACCAGCATGAGGTTCACCCTGCCCGGGTAGCGCTGGGCAAGGCTCTGGACGGCGGCAAGGTTCTTGGCCATCCCCTTTTCCTCATTTTTCAGGATGCTGTAATGCCGGGCGAACATCATGTGCTCCCGGCCCAGCAGGATGCCGCCGCTCTGGGTCTTTTGGAAGAGGGTGGTCTCCGCCGCGCTCTGCAGGCTGATCCACTGGTCGCGGCCAAACACTTGATCTTTGACGTATCGGGTGTAGCTGGTGAAGTAGTTGTTCAGCCCGTCGGCGGAAACGGCGGTCAGCCTGGGCCGCTGGGTCAGGGTGGTGTTTTCCAGTTCACTGTACGCGCGGTCGGGCGTGACCATATCCAGCACGAACAGCCCGATAAAGAACAGCCCGAAAGCCACCAGCACCGGATACCGGAACAGAGAGGGAGTTTTCTTTGTATGCTTGTCCATTCAGGTCCCCTCCTCAGAAGTTGAAATACAGGAACGGGCTGTTGGTGCTGCCCACCACATACGCCGTGGAGAGCACCAGCAGCACCAGCACCGCAGCCACACGGGTCACGGTGTGTTTGCGCAGGGCGTTCCAGAGCTTCTCAATGAGCGGGGTGCAGCACAGGATGCTGACCGCCAGCAGCACGCCGTAGTTGCGCAGGAAGTAGACCGGAGACGCGCCGCCCGAGGGGAGGAAGAGCTTGCGGAACAGCAGCCCGAAGCCCACCCCGGCCTCGTTGCCCACAAACATGGCCCAGCCCACCACCACAAGGAACATGGTGTAGACGTGGGGCCAGATTTTTCCTTTTTCCAGATACTTGAGCAAAAACAGCTTTTCAAGGGCCAGCAAAACAAAGTAGTACAGGCCCCAGCAGATAAAGTTCCAGTCTGCACCGTGCCAGATGCCGGTGAGCAGCTCCACCACGAACAGGTTGAAGATCTGCCGCTTCAGGCCCTTGCGGTTGCCGCCCAGCGGGATATAGACATACTCGCGGAACCAGCCGGAAAGGGTCATGTGCCAGCGCCGCCAGAACTCGGTGATAGAACGGGAGATATAGGGGAAGTTGAAGTTCTGGGGGAAATCAAAGCCCAGCATCTTGCCCATACCGATGGCCATCATGGAGTAACCGGAAAAATCAAAGTAGAGCTGGAGCGAATAGGCGATGACACCCAGCCAGACCAGCGGCGTGGACGCATTGGCAAGGCCCACAAAGGTGGTGGAAGGGCTGTCGGCAATGCCGATGATGTCCGTCCAGAGCGCGCCGACGGCATCCGCCAGCAGGACCTTTTTTGCCAGACCGAAAGTGAACAGGGTCATGCCTTCCTCGATCTGCTGCAAGCTGTAACGATGCTTGTAAACGTGCAGCTGGGCCGAGACATCCCGATACTTGACGATGGGGCCCGCGATGAGCTGGGGGAACATGACAACATAAGCGCCGAAGTCGATGATGTTGTGCTCAGTCTTTACCTCCCGGCGGTAGACATCAATGGTGTAGGAAAGGGTCTGGAAGGTATAAAAGCTGATGCCCAGCGGCAGGACGCTGATGCCCTGAATGGCCGCAAAACCGGTGCCCAGCAGGCTGTTGACGCTGCGCAGGACAAAGTTTGCGTACTTGAAGTAGAACAGCATCCCCAGGCTGGCTGCAAGGGCGACCAGCAGCAGCACCTTGCGCACGCCGGGCTTTGCGTCAAACGCTTCCAGCCCCAGGCCGCAGAGATAGTTGATGAGGATCAGGGCCAGCATGACCGGGAAGAACCGGACCTCACCCCAGCAGTAGAACACCAGGCTGCACACAAAGAGCACCGTATTCTTGAGCTTTGCGGGCGCAAGGTAATACAGCGCCAGCGTGACGGGAAGAAACCGGAACAAAAAAATGATGGTGCTGAAAACCAAGGCTTCGACCTCCTTCAAAAAAAGAGCTGCTGCAAATGCCCTCTCACACTCGCTGCGCTCGTCAGCTCTCCCTTTGGGAGAGGCGGCAGTGCGGAGCATTGACGGAGAGGGCCTGCAGCAGCCCCATTCAGTTTTATTTTACTCTCCCAGTGCGCTGTCCACCGCGCTGTCCAGATCGGCAGTGCACTCGTTGGAAGCAATGACCATGACCACGGTGTTGTCCTTGAAGGCGATCACGGCATTCTCCACATTTTCCTGGGCCTGTGCGAACTCAGCGTAGTTGCCGTAGAACGCCACCTGATCCTGCTGGTAAGCGGTCAGCTTGTTTGCAACCTCTTCCGCCTTGCCGTCAGCAGCTTCCACGACCAGCACCATGCCGGCATCGCCGTTGTCGTTGCTCTTCACGCCCTTGTAGCTCACCACGTCCTCAGCGGGCAGGTTGAAATCGTACTCAATGTTCATGGCAGCGATCTCAAACTGGTTGGAGATGGGGTTGGCATCCAGCAGGGTCTCGAACGGTGCGTTCAGGGCATCGGTGCTGTTGTCCTCGCCCAGCGGGATGCTGGAAGCCTGGCTCAGCACAGTGGAGGCAGGCTCAGAGGACGCGGCAGAAGAAGCGGTAGAACCGGAAGAAGAACCACAGCCGGCCAGCAGAGCACAGCTCAGGGCCAGAGAAGCAGCGGTCAAAATGATTTTAGCACGAAGTTTCATGGATTATTCCCTCTTTTATCTGTTTTACACCGGTTCGTCCACGCGGAAGAGTTTCCGACAACGAACCATTGTTATCTTACCATATCAAAGCCCGAATTGCAAACGGCAGGCAGAAGATTTTACGGTTTCTTCACCAGCGCTTTGCCGCTCAGCCCGCGATCTGCTGCAGGGCGGCGATATAGTCCTCAAAGCACAGGCCGCTGGCGTTGATCTTCGCGGCATTTTCCACGCCCACATAGCGCCAGTGCCAGGGCTCGTAGGTGATCTCAGTCTTCTCCTCGGCTCCCTTGGGGTAGCGCAGGATGAACCCATACTCCCCGGCGTGCTGGCAGAGCCAGCGGAAGGCGGCCGTGTTCTCAAAGCCCTCGTCCAGGCCGGTGTGCTCGGGGCTGTTCAGGTCTGCGGCCAGGCCGCAGTTGTGCTCGGAGTATCCCGGCGGATTGACGATGGCAGCAGCCATTTCCTTCGCCTTTGCATCGTCATAGCCCTGCTGCTTATAATAGTTGGTCTTTTTCTCGTAGAGGCTGGTCTGGTAGGACACGCTGCGGTAGCCGCTCTGCATCCAGACGGTCACGTTCTCCGCAGCAGCAGCCTTCTGCAGCTCCAGAAAGGCATTGCAGGCCACGGTCTGCAGGGTCTTGTTCACTGCGGTCTTGGAGCCGCACTCGGCGGTCTCAAAGGTGTAGTTTTCCGGCATCTTATTGGTGTGGTTCACAAGGATCATCAGCGGGTCGGCCAGCATGGCCTTCGCCTCGGCGGCGGTCAGGCCCAGCAGGTTGTCCCGGCTCTCCACACTCTCGGCGGCGGCTCCGCTCACGGCACTGCTCTCCGCCTTGCTGCTCGGTGCAGCCGACGGCAGGCTGCCGACCGCACTATTGGCGGCGCTCCCGGCGGCATCCGCCGTGGGCACCGGAGCCTTGCGGCGGGAAAGCAGGAAGGACACACCGCCCACGGCCACGCAGACCACAAGGGTCAGCCCGGCGATGCGGCGGATGGCGCGGTTGCGCCGCCGCCGCCGGATCTCTGCCCGGGTCAGGCGGCGGCGGTGGATGGGTTGCTGCTGATTCATAAGAGACCTTCTTTCTCGGTTCGTTTTCTGTATATTATGTTTCTCCGGGGGCATCCTAAGCCCGAGGTGACAGCCATGAAGATGACAGCGGAAGAATACGCGCGGCGGGTGAAACAGATCGGCCCCCGCTCCCCTCTGGGCTCCGACTGCCTGTGGGCCTTCTGCGTGGGCGGCGGCATCTGCCTGCTGGGCGAGGTGTTGCGCGGGTGGTATCTTGGCATGGGGCTGGAAGCCCAGCTTGCCGGTACCCTGACCAGCTGCACCCTCATCGTGCTGTCGGCCCTGCTGACCACGCTGGGGCTCTACCAGAAGCTTGCCGCCAAAGCCGGGGCAGGCTCGCTGGTGCCCATCACGGGCTTTGCCAACGCCGTGGTCAGCGCCGCCATCGAGTTCAAGCCCGAGGGCAGGGTCTGCGGCACCGGAGCCAAGATGTTCACCATTGCAGGGCCGGTCATCGTGTACGGCACGCTGGCCGCTGTGGTCTACGGTGGGGTGCTTCGGCTGCTGGGCGGCTGACCACTCTGTCTACAATACGCCTGCCGGGATGCAAAAATTGCAGTTTTCCGGCAGAGCGGATGGAGCAGAATATCGCACGAGCGCTATTATAGCACAAATCCCAAAGAAAAACAGCCCTGAAAGGGGGATTTTTTCATGGCGACCCGCCGGGGTGACACCCTGATCTTCCCAAAACCGCCTGTCATCGCCGCACACGCCTGCATCGGCGGCAAAAAGGAGGGCGAAAGCCCGCTGGCGGCAGAGTTCGATGAGCTGCACAGCGACAACCGCCTCGGGCAGGCCAGCTGGGAGGCCGCTGAAACGCAGCTGCAATTGCAGGCGGCACGGCTCTGCCTGAAAAAAGCCCACGCCACCGAAAAGGATGTGAGCCTCCTGCTGGCCGGAGACCTGCAGGCCCAGTGCACGGCTTCGGGCTATGCGGCCCGGGCGCTGGGCCTGCCCTTTGCGGGGCTGTTCGGGGCCTGCAGTACCATGGCCGAGGCGCTGGGCGTTGGGGCCTGCCTGTGCAGCGCCGGAATGGCAGACGGCCTGCTGGCCATGACCTCCAGCCACTTCTGCACCGCCGAGCGGCAGTTCCGCACCCCGCTTTCCTACGGAGCCGTGCGCACCCCCACCGCCCAATGGACTGCCACGGCGGCAGGGGCCTGCCTGCTCCGCCCCGCCGGGCAGGGGGTTGGCATCCGGGCCGTGACCTTTGGCCGGGTGCAGGATCTGGGCATCCGGGACATCAACAACATGGGGGCCGCCATGGCTCCGGCCGCGGCGGCAACGCTCCTGCGCTACCTCACCGATACCAACACCCAGCCGCAGGAGTTCGATGCCATCTGCACCGGCGACCTGGGCCATGTGGGCAGTCAGCTGTTCCGGGAGCTGCTGGCCGCCGAGGGCCTGCTCCTCAAGAACCATGTGGACTGCGGTTCCCTCCTCTATGATGCCGAGGGCCAGTCGGTGCACAGCGGCGCTTCTGGGCCGGGGTGCTGTGCAGCAGTGCTCTGCGGACATCTCCTGCCCCGGCTGGAGCGGCGGGGGCAGCGCCGGGTTCTCTTTCTGGCCACAGGCGCGCTGATGAGCCAGACCACCTTTTTGCAGAAGGAGAGCATCCCCGCCATCTCGCACCTGGTGGAGCTTGCTGCCCCGGAGGAACAGAACGGAGGGAACACATGAACTATTTCTGGGCATTCGTTGCAGGCGGGGCCATCTGCGTGGTGGGCCAGCTCTTTCTCGACCTGACCGCCCTGACCCCCGCCCGCATCCTGACAGGCTATGTGGTGGCGGGCGTGGTGCTCTCGGCCCTTGGGTGGTACGCGCCGCTGGCCGAGTTTGCAGGCTGCGGTGCCACCGTTCCCCTGCTGGGCTTCGGGCATCTGCTTGCCAAAGGCGTGCGCACTGCCCTTGCCGAAGAGGGAGCCATCGGCATCCTGACCGGCGGGCTGACCGCTGCGGCTGCAGGCATCACCACCAGCCTTGTCTGCGGCGTAGTCTGTTCGCTGGTGGGCCGCAGCCACGATCAGAACTGAAGCAGGACCCTTCCTGGGACGATACACGTTTTTCGTGCATCGTCCTTTTCTGCGCCGATTCGCGCTCTCCGTATGGTATACTTTTCCAGAAAAGGAGATGATAGTCATGCGTGAGACCCTTGCAACGATCTTATGGGAGGGCTGGACAGCCCTCGTGCTCTGCGCAGCGGCGGTGTTCCTGCCCGGCAGCGAGGCCCTTACATATCCCGCCGTGCTCTGGCCTGGGCTGGTGCTGGCGGCTGCTGTGCCTGCAGGCTGGGTGTTCTGGGCGCTGGCAGAGCAGCCCGCGCCCCTGCCCCCGGAACAGCTGCTGGAAAAACAAAAACCCCCGTATCGGGTTCCCGATACAGAGGTTTTGTTCGTCAGTCGATCCCTTGATCTGTCGTAAATCAGGCGTTCTTGTTTGCACGCTTGGCCATACGGCTGATCTTGCGAGAAGCGGTGTTCTTCTTGATGACACCCTTAGCGCGAGCCTTGTCGATCGCGGAAACAGCAGCCAGGACAGTTGCGTCCTTGTCAGCGGCATTCGCATCGATGGCAGCGTCTGCCTTCTTGACGACTGTTTTCAGGTTGGTCTTAATGGCCTTGTTGTGAGCCTGCTCTGCAGCAGCCTGCACGACGCGGTCCTTCTGAGATTTGATGTTAGGCATTCGTTCCACCTCCTTGGCTACCTATAACAGTGCACCTTATGATACCATATTTGCCGTACCAGCGCAAGCCTTTTTTGAATTTTTGTTTAGAATTTTTTCATTTTCCCATACTTCTGGTACCGTTTGGGCGGGAAAAGCGCCCAAATACGGAAATTCAGCCGGATGGGGGATGCAAAATGCGGGAAACCGACCTTGCCGATGAACTGTTCGGCCAACCGGGCGGGACCGCCCTGCCCGCCGGGGTGCGCGTGGCAACGGCCCGTCAGGGCGGCGTGACCATCACCCGGGTAGAGATTTCTCGGGAGGGGCTGGCGCGGCCGCGGGGCCGGTATGTGACACTGGAGGTTCCCAGCGTGAGCCTGCTGGACGAGCGGGACAGCGCCGTGATCGAAGCCGCCGCCGCAGAGCTGCGGCCCCTGCTGCCGCCCGAAGGCCCGGTGCTGGTGCTGGGGGTGGGCAACCGCCGGGTCACGGCGGATGCTCTGGGTCCCCGCACGGTGCAGAAGGTGTTCGTGACCATGGGGCCGCGCACCGCGCCGGTGCCGGGCATCCGGCCGGTGGCGGCTGTGGCCCCGGGGGTATCGGCGGCCACGGGCCTGAGCTTACAGCAGCTGGCCGGGGCACTGGTGCGGGAGCTGCGCCCTGCCGCCCTGCTCTGCGTGGACAGCCTTTGCTCTGCCGAGCCGGAGCGGCTGGGCCGGACGCTCCAGTTTTCAGACACCGGACTCCACCCGGCCCAGCCCGACCACTCCCGGCATCTGGATACTGCCCGGCTGGGTGTGCCTGTTCTTGCGGCGGGCATCCCCACCCTGATGCAGGCCGAGGAGGGCCGGGATCTGGTCGTCACGCCCCGGGATCTGGACGGGGTCATCGCCCACGGCGCGGCTCTGCTGGGGGCTGCCATCAACCGGGCCCTGCAGCCAAAGCTGAGTGTGGCGCAGTTGTGCTGGCTGGTGGGGTAACCCTCTCGATCTCGCCTTCGCTCGTCTGCTCCCCTGATAGGGGCCAGATTTATGCTGCTGCCGGCCTGCCCCTCCTACTGGGAGAGGCAGCAATCCGTTCGCATTGACGGAGCGGTTCTCTCATATCTATTTTGCAGAAGGGGGTGAGGTTCCATGCGCAGGCGGGAAATGGCGGGGTGCGGGCATCCCCTGCCTTTTGCGGCAGCGGCAGGCCTTGCGCTGGGGCTGGCACTGTTTGCACACCAGCTGCTTCTCACGCTGGCGGCGGTGGTCATCGGGCCGCTGCCAGCCGTGCAGACCGCCCTTTACCTGAGCCGAAAAGACCTCTCCGAGAATGCCGCACAGGCCGTGAGCGAACCCGCGCAGGAAACGCAGGCAGAACCTGCACAGGAGGCTCCCGCCCTGCCTGCCGGTGACATCAAAGCCTACCTTGTCCCATTGGAAGGCGATGAGGCCCGCCCGGAGGGAGCCGGTGCCATCCTGGAAAAGAACTATCCGCAGGGCAGCGGGGAGAAATACATTCCCTGCGGCAGCGGCAGCATCAAGAACAACACCAGCGTCTCCAGCGCCGACATTGCCGCCGAGATCACCAACCCGCTCCCCTTTGCGGTGGAGTGGAACAGCCCCGACCCGCAGATCCTCATCATGCACACTCATGCTACCGAGGATTACCGGCTCTCGGCAGGGCTGTGGTACCGCCCGGGGGACGGTTCCCGCACCACCGACCGGGACCTCAACATGTGCGCCGTGGGCCGGGTGATGGCAGACACCCTCAACGCCGCCGGGCTCAACACCCTGCACGACGAGACCCTGAACGATTACCCCAGCTACACCGGCAGCTATGCCAACAGCCGCGCGGTGGTGCAGCAATACTTATCGCAGTATCCCAGCATCAAGATCGTGCTGGATGTCCACCGGGATGCCATTGAGACTGAGAACGGCTCCCGCATGGCCCCGGTGTGCACCGTCAACGGGCGGCAGGCGGCGCAGGTGATGATCATCTGCGGGTGCGACAACGGCACCACGGTCAGCCTGCCCAACTACCGGCTCAACCTCCGCTTTGCCGCTGCCTGGGAAACCGCCATGGAGGGCCTGTACCCCGGCTTTACCCGCCCGGTCCTGTTCAGCTACCGGTTCTACAATCAGGATCTGACCCCCGGCAGCCTGCTCATTGAGATCGGCGGGCACGGCAACAACCTGAACGAGGCCCTCTATGCCGGGCAGCTTGCCGCCCAAGGGTTGATTTCAGCATTAAAACAGTAAAACCTCCCAGTCCGCATCTGCTTCTTCGGCAAGTACGACCTGCCCTCTTTGCCAAGGGCTCCCCTATCAGGGGAGCTGGCGAGCGAATGCGAGACTGAGAGGTTTATTTTATTTTTGTTTATTCGTATACGATGCAGCCCAGGATCTGCTTGCCCAGCCGAACGATCTTCTCGTTCTGCTCCCGCACGGCATCGGTGCGGGTGACCGTGCAGTCGGCAGCCAGCACAATGGCATCGGCAGCCACCACATGGGGCACGGTGGCAGCGGCCTTGAGGATGCTCTCGGCGGCGGTCACGCTCTGGCCGCGCAGGGGTTCCGTGGCCTGCAGGGCAGCGGCCAGTGCTTCCAGCTGGTCCGCAGGCAGATCGCCGGTAACCAGAATATTCTTCGCCTCCGGAGCGCGGCTGCGGATGGTCTGAGCCATCAGGCAGAGCATCTCAGCGTCCGCGCTGCCATCGGGGCGGCCCTCCATCTGATAGAGCTTTGCATCCAGCTTTCCGGCCTTCTTGGTGCGGTCGCTGGCCAGCGCGCCCAGCACGGGCAGGCCGGTGGAGCGGTTCAGCTCGCTGGCCGAGTAGACCATGCCGTCCAGCAGGAACCTGACCACGACCACACCGCAGGCAAGCACACCGCCCAGCAGGAAGCCAATGAGCAGGTACTTTGCCACCGAGGAGGCAGCGCCGCCGCCCAGTGCGGGCTCCTCCGCACTCTCCCAAGTACTCTTAGCAGAAGCCAGATTGTCATCCAGCGCCTGACGGGCACTCTGCAGTTCCACCAGCTGGCTCTGCAGATTCTGAACATCTTCATTGCTCGTCTGCTGCAACGCACGCAGTTCCGTGGAGACCCCCTGTGTCACGCTCTGATCAATCACGCGTACACTGTGGCTGCACACAGCAGCTGCCGCTTTATCATGGATCAGATCCAGACGACCCAGCAGCGCGTTCAGAATTTTCTCTGCGGTCTGCTGATCTGCAGCATACGCCTGCAAGGTCATCACGCCGTTATACTCGCCACTGTCGTTCTGGGAAAGTTCTACCGTGACCACGCCCTTCAGGTAGCGCACATCTACCCCTACGGCATCAGCGGCAGCATTCATGGAGTCACCGCTGACCAGCTGTTTCTGATATGCAGCCAGCAACGCACCGGTCGGGTCAACATTCTGATACGCAGAACCCGGCTGGATTTTGTAGCCGCTGTCAATATAAAGGTCAGCCTGCGCCGTCCAGACATTATAAACGTCCAGATTTTTTAGCAGCGACTTTTCTGCATAGTCCTGTGCCTGTTTCAGTGCTTCCTGCACACTAGACTGCGCATCCTCGTTGCTCTTCGCCGTCAGCTCGTACTGCTGCACAGCAAACTCATAATCCTTCTCTTTCTGCTGATACTCAGCCAGAGCCTCTTCATAAGCAACCTGATCTTCTGCCGAAACAGCACCGCCGCGCAGGATCTTTACCCCGGCAAGGCCGCCAGCGATCACAGCACAGACCACCGCGGTCAGCAGGATGGGCTTGAGCTTGTGCAGAAGGGTCACCATGAGCGCAACGAGGTCGATCTCTTCCTCATCCTGTGCGCCGGTGGGGTAAGTGGTTTGATTTTCGTTCATGCTCTACTCCTCAGGACAAAGCCAATCTTCATGTTTGTTCCGTTTTGTGCAATGCACATACTATAACAGAATAAATAATAGCATCCTTTCCGTCAGAATTCAACCGTTTTTCCGCAAAAAGCCGATTGACAAACCGGTGCTGCTGTGCTATTTTTAGAATTACCGAAAAGCAAGGATCGGGAAAAGTAACGCATCCCGGACGCTACAGAGAGCGCGGTAGCAGCTGAGAGCCGCGTGCGGGCCAGTGCGCGAACGAACACCCGGGAGCTGCAAGCTGAACACGGCATTCCGCCGCCAGTAGGTGCGCCGCAAAGCCCAGCGTTACCAGGGCAGCGCTTATTGGAGCGCGCGAGCGACCGGACACTTCCGGTAATTCAGGTGGCACCGCGGACATTACAAGACAGCTTGTTCGCCCTGAAAATTCAGGGCAAAGCTGTCTTTTTATTTTACATCGGAGGAAAGAAAGATGGAACGTACTGAGATCGTCTCGCTGTACAAGAACACTCCCGCCGACGGCACAGTGGTCACCGTGTGCGGCTGGGCCAAGAACATCCGTGATTCCAAGAACATCGGCTTCATCGCCCTGTCGGACGGCGGCTGCTTCAAGACCCTGCAGGTCGTGCTGGAGGCAGGTAAGCTGGCAAACTACGAGGAGGTCATCCACACCGGCCTGTACAGCAGCCTGCGCATCGTGGGCCGCATCGTCCTGACCCCGCAGGCAAAGCAGCCCTTTGAGCTGAATGCCGACAGCGTGGAGATCCTGGGCGACTGCCCCGCAGACGAATACCCCCTGCAGAAAAAGAAGATGAGCATGGAGTATCTGCGCACCATGCCCACCCTGCGCCCCCGCACCAACACCTTCAACGCCGCATTCCGCGTGCGCAGCGTGGCTGCCTACGCCATCCACAAGTTCTTCCAGGAGAACGGCTTCATCTACTCCCACTCTCCCCTGCTGACCGCTTCCGACTGCGAAGGTGCCGGTGAGATGTTCCAGGTCACCACGCTGGACCTGCAGAACGTGCCCAAGAACGAAGACGGCACCGTGGATTACAGCCAGGACTTCTTTGAGAAGCCCGTCAACCTGACCGTTTCCGGCCAGTTGGAGGCCGAGGCCATGGCCATGGCCTTTGGCAAGGTGTACACCTTCGGCCCCACCTTCCGTGCGGAGAAGAGCTTTACCACCCGCCACGCCGCCGAGTTCTGGATGATCGAGCCTGAGATGGCCTTCTGCGACCTGAAGGGCTACATGGACACCGCCGAGGCCATGACCAAGTTCGTCATCCGCTACGTGCTGGACAACTGCCCCGATGAGATGGCCTTCTTCAACCAGTTCATCGACAAGGGCCTGATCGAGCGCCTGGAGCTGGTGGCAAACAGCGAGTTCGGCCGCATCACCTACACTGAGGCCATTGAGATCCTGAAGAAGAACAACAAGAAGTTCCAGTTCCCCGTGGAGTGGGGCGTGGATATCCAGACCGAGCACGAGCGCTACCTGACCGAGGTCGTGTTCAAGAAGCCCGTCTTTGTCACCGATTACCCCAAGGAGATCAAGAGCTTCTACATGAAGATGAACGCGGACGGCAAGACCGTGGCCGCAGCTGATATGCTGGTGCCCGGCATCGGCGAGCTGATCGGCGGCAGCCAGCGCGAGGAGAACTACGACAAGCTGGTGGCCCGCATGGACGAGCTGGGCATGGACAAGACCAACTACGAGTGGTACCTGAACCTGCGCAAGTTCGGCGGCGTGGAGCACGCCGGTTACGGCCTGGGCTTCGAGCGGATGATCATGTACCTCACGGGCATCCAGAACATCCGTGACGTACTGCCCTTCCCCCGCACCGCTTACGGTTTCTAAGGATTAAATTCAACCCTCTCAGTCAAAGCCTGTCGGCTTTGCCAGCTCCCCCGAAGGGGGAGCCTATTGCGGCTCTTGGATAAAGGCAGCATAGCCTCTCCCCTCGGGAGAGGTGGCATTGCGGAGCAATGACGGAGAGGGTTGTTTTCAACAAGGAGATAAATACAAGTGGAAAATATCGCTCCTGCCCTGTTGGACTGGTTCTACACCAACCGCCGCATCCTCCCCTTCCGGGAGGACCCCACGCCCTACCATGTCTGGCTGAGCGAGATCATGCTGCAGCAGACCCGGGTCTCGGCGGCGCTGCCCTACTACGAGCGCTTCCTTGCCGCCCTGCCGGATATCCCCGCGCTGGCCGGATGTGAGGAGGAAAAGCTGCACAAGCTGTGGGAGGGGCTGGGTTATTACAGCCGGGTGCGCAACCTGCAGAAGGCAGCGAAGATCGTCTGCGCTCAGTACGGCGGGCAGCTGCCTGCTGATTACAACGCTCTGCTGGCCCTGCCCGGCATCGGGGAGTACACGGCGGGGGCCATTGCCTCCATCAGCTTCGGTCTCCCGGTGCCCGCCGTGGACGGCAACGTTCTGCGGGTGTTCGCCCGGCTCTACAACGACCCACGGCTGGTCACCGACCCGCAGGTAAAGCGGGAGTTCACGGCACGGGTCATGGAGCACCAGCCGCCCGCAAAAGCCGGAGACTACAATCAGGCCCTGATGGAGCTGGGCGCGCTGGTCTGCCTGCCCAACGGCGCACCTCTGTGTGAGCAGTGCCCGCTGGGCACGCTCTGCCGGGCCCGGGCCGCAGGCACCGCCCTCTCCCTGCCCCAGAAAACGCCCCCCAAGGCCCGGCGCATCACACCGGTCACGGTGGCGCTGGTGCTGAACGAGGGCCGGGTGCTGCTCCAGCAGCGGCCCGCCAAGGGCCTGCTGGCCGGGCTGTGGCAGCCGGTGCTGTGGGAGGATACCACCCTCACCGCCGCAGAGACCGCCGCCCGCCTTGCTGCCCTGGGGCTGGACTGCACAGGGGCACATTTCACGCCCCTGCCTGCTGCCAAGCACATTTTCACCCACATCGAGTGGCACCAGAGCGGCTATTTCCTCACTGTGCCGGAGCAGCCCGCCCCCGCAGGCTGTGTCTGGGCCGGAAAGGAGCAGCTGGAAGCCGCGTATACCCTGCCCGGTGCCTTCAAGGTCTACAAAAAGCTGCTGCTGACCAAATTGCTGTGATCCCCCGGATTGATGAAATTTCTGCATTTCGGATTGTAATTTTTTGCTTTTCCGGGTATAATAGCCTTATCAAAATGAACTCCGGTTCCATGAACCACCGTTCCCCACCAGAAAAGGAGTGTGTCCTATGAAGAAATCCTGTCTGATCGCTGTTATCGCCACGCTGGCCGCTGTGGCCGGTGCGCTGGCCGCCGTGGCTGTCTATCTGCACCGCCGTGAGAAGGAGCTGGACGAGTACGAGCGTCTGCTGTTTGGCGAGGATAAGGCTGAGACCGTTGAGCCTGCCGCAGAGCAGCCCGCAGAAGATCCTTCTGCCGAGGATGCCGCAGAATAAACCAAACACCGAAAAACGCACCCGGCTTGTCCCTGCAAGCTGTGGTGCGCTTTTTTATACGCCGCATTGATTTGAAATCAACCTCTCATTCCCCGCTCCGGCGCGGCCAGCTCCCCTGGCAGGGGAGCCAAGTGCAGGGATGCGGCTTTGTAACAGGAGTACATATCCATGAAACGATTTTTGTTGTGGGTCGTTGGTGTCATTCTGGGCGTTGCCGTGCTGCTGGGCGCGGTGATGACCGTGAGCTATTCCTTTACCGGCGAGGGTTCCCGCCCGGCGGCAGACACGCAGTTCGGCGGGCAGGCGCTGGAGGTGAACGGCTCCTGCTGGCAGGTACCGCTGCTGGGCGGCGTGTTCGATAAGGTGTTCACCAGCCCCGAAACGCTCACCGTGCAGAAACTGGGCGTGTTGTATGACGCACACCCGGCCCTCGCCCTGCCCGATTGGGCCAGCTACACCACCCTGACCATCGAAACCGACATCGGCAGCATCGTATTTGCGGGGTCAGCCTCTCAGTACGAGGACTTTCTCTTCCCTGCCAACGGGGATTACAAGGCAAAGCTGACGGTCTGGCGGCTGCCGCAGGACTATCTTGCCACCCAGTTTGAGGGCGGCTCCACCGGTGCCATCCGCAAGAACCTGGGCGTGGAGCACCCGGCCAAACCCACGGGCTGGTACAGCTACTCCTTCCGGTTCACTCTGCAGGCCAGCGCGGAGGTCGCCCTTTCCACCGAGCGGCTGGAGCAGGGCGGCGTGGCGGCGCTTTCCATCACCGGCCTGACCGGCGAGACCGCTCCCGCCGTGGAGACCGACCTGGGCAGCGTTCAGTGCGTCCGGCTGGGCAGCGGCTGGCGCGCCTACATCCCCGCCGCCTACAACGCCTCGGCGGGCGGGCACACGGTCAACGTTACCGTCAACGGCGAGACCTTTGCCCGGACGCTGACCGTTCTGCCCAAGGATTTCGGCACCGTGGAGGTGGAGCCGGAACCTGCATCCACCGAGGCTGCCAACACCGAGTTCCGGAACAACATCTGGCCCCTGTACGAGCAGCCCGCGCGGGAAAAGCTCTGGGCCGGTGCCTTCCTCTGCCCGGCAGAAAACTACATGACGCTGGTGGATTTCGGTCAGGTCAAGGTGACCGGCGGCCAGCAGGGCAGCCGCTCCAACTCCACCCGGCTCTACACCATCCCCGGTGAGCCCTGCCGCGCCCCGGCGAATGGCGTGGTGGTCTTTGCAGGCGATCTGGCTCTCACCGGCAACACCGTGGTCATCGACCACGGCTGCGGCGTGCGCAGTTATCTGTACGGCCTGCAGGAGCTCTCCGTGACCCGCGGGCAGACCGTGGAGCGGGGGCAGGCTGTCGGCGTGCTGGGCGAGGAGCTGACCATGGACTTCAAGCTCGGCAGCAAGAGCGTGAACCCCTGGCCCCTGTTCCAGACCAGCGGCGGGTTATTCTGGCAGGAGAAGGGCTGATCCTGCAAAAAATTTGCAGAAACCTGTAACGCTTTCTCCTTTTCTGCGTTATTGGGGTGAAAGGCCATGAAAAAGGAGGGCAAAAGACGATGAAAACGAATTGTGATATCATCCGTGACCTGCTGCCGCTGTATGCGGAGCACATCACCAGTGAGGCCACCAACGCACTGGTGGAAGAGCATCTGACCGAATGTCAAGCCTGCCGCGCCGAGCTGGAACAGATGGAGCAGCCGGTGCCGGTACGGCCGGAAGCGCAGCCGGATGCGCCCCTGCGCAGGATCAGGGCCGCCCTGCAAAGAAGGAGCATCCGCGCAGCAATCGGCTCAGTGCTGGCGGCCCTGTGCGCTCTGGCACTGATATTCTGGATGGGCACTGCCCGCGTCCCGGCCACCACAGAGCAGGCTCAGCTCTGGACCTACAACCGCAAAGAGAATGGCGCTGACATCTGCATTCTGGAAGTGCAGGGCGAGGGTGTCTGGCTGGATATGGAGGGCACCTTCAGCTGGGGCAAGCCGCAGATCACTGTGCGGGCCATGCGCTACCGCTTTCCGGGCGTGCATCGGGTACTGACAGCCCTGGTGGATTCTGATCGATCCACTGTATGGGTCATGGTGTCTCGCACCCAGCTACTGACCGTGGACTGCGCAGACCAGACCCTGTACTACCGCGATGGACAGCTGGTAGACCGCTACATCGTGCAGGAAAACCCGGACGGTACCTTCGACTACGCCTACGGCACCGACCAGGAATACGGCATCGACTATAAGAAGGGCTGAGCCTATGGACATCGACAGCGTTTACCGGCTCTATTTCCGGGATGTGTTTCTGTTCCTGCAGGGCCTGACCCACAACGAAGCGCTGGCCGAGGAGCTGACGCAGGAAACTTTCTTCAAGGCACTGGACGGCCTGAAAGACTACGACGACCGGCAGGATGTACGGGCGTGGCTGTTCACGGTGGCCCGCAACGCCTATTATTCCCACTGCCGCCGGACAAAGCACACTGCCCCGCTGGAAGATGCCGAAACCGCCCCCGCCGACACTCCGGACATTGCCCAGCTGCTGGTCGATCAGGATGCGGCCTTCACTGTACATCAGTGCCTGCACACGCTGGACGAGCCTTACAAAGAGGTGTTCAGCCTCCGGGTATTCGGCGAGCTGCCCTTTGAGCGCATCGGGCTGATCTTCGGCCACAATGCTGCATGGGCCCGGGTGACCTACTACCGGGCCAAGACCCAGCTGCAAAAGATGCTTTCCGCTTCCACCTGACATTCCCTATCACAGCAGAACACCCCCGGCCCAAAGGCGCGGGGGTGTTCTTTTTGAAATACAAAAAACGGCTCTGCCGAAGCAGAGCCGTAAAGATACATCTGAAATAAATCAGCGCTTGGAGAACTGGGGTGCATCGCTGGCAGGGCTGCGCCCTGCACGCGATGCTTGAGCAAAGATCTTCAGCGCTACCGGCTCGCCCCTTACGGGGCAACCGCCGGAGATGCGCAGTCGTGCTCCCCAGTTCTCCGGGAAAGCAGGCAACAAAAAACGGCTCTGCCGAAGCAGAGCCGTAAAGATACATCTGAAATAAATCAGCGCTTGGAGAACTGGGGTGCACGACGTGCAGCCTTCAGACCGTATTTCACGAAACCGAAGCTCGATTTTGCTTGATTTTACGCGGTTTTTCAAGCTTTTTGCTCTTTGTCCACCAGTTCTTAAACCCACGACTTTGTAGGCTTTTGTCGGATTTTAACCCTAATCTTTTTTTGATGTGTCGATTGCTCTGTTGATCACCCCATGTAATTGGGCAGGTTTATTATACTTGACTTTAGCGTAAATGTCCATAGTCACCTTGCTGTTTTCGTGTCCGGCAAGATACTGTACGGTTTTAGGATCAACCGAAGCATAAATCAGGTTCGTGATATAAGTGTGACGCAATTGATGCGGTGTCACTTGAAAATCCATCGTATATACCAACTTTGGATTGTTCGGCTGATGCTCACCAAGCTTCGGCTTTACCACATGCTTAATCTTCTGCCCATTCACATAGGTGTAATAGCAGCGTTCTTCCGTAGAACGAACTGCTATGTACTTCCACACCCTCACGAACTGAGATTCAGCCAGAGCGTTACCATTCCTGTCCGAGATCACATATTCCGATTTTGACTTTTCTTTTGCCTCTTTCAAACATTCCACCAACTTGCCCGGAATGGGAATGTCCCTTTTGGCTGCTGGCGTTTTTAATTCTGTTGAAATTACCGGACGATTATTTACAGAACGCCATGCTCGCCTTACCGATATATATGGGGTGGCACCATCCAGGAAAACACAATCCCATCGCAGTGCAAGAATTTCTTCCCGCCTCAACCCTGCGTACAACCCAATCATTACGAAAACATACGGTGGTAATCCCCTGATTGTATCCAGAAGAATTTTTACCTGCTCATCCGTCAATGCCTTCTTTTCCTGCTTTGGTGTTCCGCCTTTTGCAGAAAGCGACGCAGCCGGATTATAACTGATGATTTTGCTTTCTTCTGCTGAATAGAAAACACATTTGATCAGCATATTCATTTTGCTGTACAGGGAAGCTGATTGCTTGGAGATTGGCACCAGCAGCAAGCGAAGGTCATCGGTCGTCACTTCGTCCATATACATATCTCCAATAGCTCCAATAATGTATTTTCTTATCGTGCGCTCATATCCGCTCAATGTGTTTTCTCGCACACTCGCCGAGCGCATCTTCAACCATTTTTCGCAATACTCAGCTACTGTCGGATTATTCTTCCGGAATATTTCATCCTCAATACTGCGCTTCATCTCAATGGATTTATCGTACAGCTCTTCAGGAGTCTGTGCATATAGCGAAATCCATTTTCCATCCGCATCCTGCATTCGTGTTCTGTAATATTGAACGCCCCTCTTCATAATTGTTCCATATTCCGGCACTACTTTTTTTCTTGCCATTATTGCTTCCTCCATTTTCTTGATATATCCAAATTGATCTTTGCTCTTTAATTATCCAGAATGCTGCTCTGGTTCTCAAGGATGTCGGCTATATGTAAAAAGAGCAGGGATTATCCCTACTCTTTTTGATCTCATTCATGAAACTGTCTGTCCTATTCTGCATCCCACAGTGTAAAGGTATCCTCTAATATGCCCGCCAGTTCATCCGGTCGGTTATACTTTGCCTTTGCATAAATGTCCATCGTTATCTTGCTGTTCTCATGACCGGCAAGATACTGAACTGTTTTAGGATCAACCGATGCGTGAATAAGATTTGTAATATAAGTATGCCGCAGCAAATGTGGTGTCACTTCAAAGTCTAAGCTATAAACCACCTTTCCATTATGCGCAGCTCTTTCGCCCAGCACCGGTTTCACCGTATGCTTCACTCGTTTTCCATTCTCATAACGGTAGTAGCTCCGTTCCTTTACAGTTCTGGTCACAATATACTGCCAGAGCCTCTTAAACTGCGTATATGAAAGCGGTTCACCCTCGCTGTTCGCAACAACATAGTCTGATGTGGAAGTCTCCTTTGCTTCTCTCAGGCATTTCGTCAGGCAATCAGGAAGCGGTACATCTCGATGAGCAGCCTTTGTTTTCAGTTCAGACATTATTACCGGTCGATTGTGCTCTGTATGCCAAGCTCTGCACACTGTCAAATACGGTGCTGCTTCATCCAGAAAAACTGAATCCCACTGCAATGCAAGAATTTCTTCTCGCCGAAGCCCCGCATACAAACCAAGCATCACAAATACATACGGCGGCAGTCCTCTTATCGCATCCAGCAATCTCTCCACCTGATCATCAGTCAAAGGGGTTTTCTCTTTTTGAGGAACGCCTCCGTTCTTTCCAGACAAATAAATCGTAGGATTGTCCTGAATCACTTTGCTTTCTTTTGCCGCCGCAAAAATGCTCTTATAAAGTATATTAACCGATTTGTACACAGACGCTGATTTTTTGGATACCGGAACCAGTGCCAGACGAATATCATCTGCTGTAACATCTGCTATATTCATATGACCCAGAGGCTTTATAATATGCCGGTTTACTTTCGATGTGTAATCCGTCAAAGTAGTGGCCCTTACCTGTGCGGATTGTAACAACAGCCACTTTTCGCAATACTCCTTTACTGTGGGGGATGATCTGCGAAATGTATTATCCTCAATCTGCTCTCTCGCTTCGAGCACCTTATCATATAGTTCTTCACGGGTTCTGCCATACAACGCCACCCGCTTTCCATCAGCATCCTCAATTCGAGTCCGGTAATATTCCTTACCCGCCATGATGACGGTTCCGTACTGAGGAATCGCATATCTTTTTCTTGCCATCTTCGACACCTCCAAACTTTTAGCTGATATATTCATTATTGCGAATAACCTGCCAATACTCAACGATGTCGAATTTCGCTCCTGGCTGTTCTCTTCTTTCGGAAAGTCGGATTGTTATCCTTCGGCCTTGCACGATGTGTAGACCTTGCAATATACTCCTGAAGTCCAACTTCAGTAAAATAAACACAGCCATTCTCAACATACTGAACGTAAGTGATCAGCCCTTCCATTCTTGCATGATCCAAAGTATCCAGGCTAATTCCCAACATCTCAGCGGCTTCTTTACGCTTAATCAATTTATCCACCATCAAAATTCACTTCCTTTCGGCATTTGCCTTGTCTTTTTTTCTCTGCCTGTTCCGGAATATAATATCCAAGCTGCACTTTCACAGCTTCATCAATTCCGCGCATCTGTCCCTTACTTACCTTGCCGAGATACCGAATCACACAGGTCTTATCACATGTATCAAGCTGCTCCGCCAATACCATCGAAGATCTTGCCAGCCCTTTTGCCTTCCGAAGGAAATAATGTGTTGGCTGGCTTCTTTTCTTTTGAATCTTCGTTGTCAGCGGAGCAACCGTAATTGTCGGCGAATAAAAGTTGCCGACATCGTTCTGAAGAACCACTACCGGACGAACACCGCCCTGCTTTGATCCTATCGGAACACCAAGATTGGCAAGGTAAATATCTCCTCGCCGGTAAACCCAGTTTTCTTTCATCTGGTTGCCTCCAATCCCATAATCATCTATGGATAAAAGCTGGCAGAAAATGATACAAATGCTTTATTCTGACAGCCTTTCTTAAAATATGGTTTCTCTGTACTTTTTCTTGGCACCCCAGAGATTGGGGATTTCTCACAAGCGGCAGTGTGCTTCACTGCTCCATTGGAATTTAACCATCCCGCCTTCTTTATGGCCGGACCGCGAATTACGGAAGTATCATTGTCCCTGACAGGCTTTTACACCACCGTCGGTTGCAATCCGACATTTGCTGCTGCGATTCCGCTTCGCCCCTGTTGGGCATCATGGCGTGCAGTCGAAGGCTCGTTCTGTCAGTAATGTGCTTGGAGAATGAGTATTCAATTTTCATAGTTCATCAGCCTTGTTGCCTTAGCTGTAAAGTAAGTATAAAAGAATGCGGTTTTACATAACACGCCGGAAACTGCGACTTTGCCCACCTAATTTTACGAGTTCACATCAGTGCTTCCTGAAGCTGCGTAATGGCATCCTGCACTCTCTTTTTCAACGCATCCACATCCTGTCTCTTGCCAATGATCAGATAATCCAGCGTTACTCCAAAGAATTCCGAAAACAAAATCATGTCATTATAAGATGCCGATATTACTCCGCGCTCAATTTTGGAAATGCGTTTTGCATCAATATCAATCGCCTCAGCCAGGGCCTCCTGCGTATACCCTTTTGATTTGCGTAATTCCTGAATTCTTGCTCCACATACATGCTGATCGTAATACATACGTTTCTCCTTCCGCACAGCCGGTACAGAACCGGATCGACGGAAGGTCAAAAAAAGAGCCGCATGACGGTGAAGAAAAAATCCTGTGCCGATAAAACAGAACATGGGTATCCCATAATTCTGTCTCATGCGGCATTCGGAAGACTTCGCCTGTCAGCGGCTCCACAGCACAGCTATGACTTATAAAATTGTGTTAATAGGGTTATTTATTGTCATCTCAACCATTCAAAGACGAATAGTAGAGCTGCAATCTCCGTAATCTTCTCATCTCCAAAACATTGAAGACGGTCTCGCGTCCGCAGGCCTTACATTTGGTCTGCACATGTCCTCTGGTATCCTCAAAGACGATGATTGAATTGTGTCGGCAATAAGGGCACCTGACAATCCTGGGCTTTTGCGAAGCAATCGCATCCTTTGCCCGGATGATTTTAATCTGCATTTCCGCAGATGGTTCCGATACTCTGATATTCTTGCTCATGGCCACACCTCCAATGGATCACGATATTCATAATCCTTTTTCCGGTTCAGATAGCCCAGTTGTTCCAAGCGGATAGCAGCTGCCGATCTCGAAACGCCAAAGACACCACAGAAAGTATCTATCTTCACCTGGTCTTTGTTATAAAAACGCCATCCATAACATGTCAGAGGCTTTCTGCTGTTGATGAACCACATCGCCCGATCCACTTCTGACTGGGGCATCAGGATGGCAGCTCCCAGCGAATTGGCCTGCCACTCGTTCCAATCTTCCTGCGTTCTCAGAACGCGGGAACCTTTTTTTCTCACTTCCGGTCTCTTATGGCAGGCTATCTTTCGGTCATCGGCATCCAGCTGAAACAATATCTGGTGAGCGCACTCATGTGCCAGCGTAAACCTGCGTTTTCCGCAGAGTTTCCGTATATTCTCCGGTTCAATGAAGCTCTTGTCCAGAACCACATCATTGGTTTTCAGGAAGATGCTCCTCTGACTTCCATCGACTTCAATCTGATATTCTGTATCCACATACGCAGTCAGACCATAGATGCTTCCGTCCGAGGACAGCTTTTGAAATGACACCTTCAAGTTCAGATAATCGGATGCAAACTGGTCAATGGGTGTCGGAAGCGCGAATCTTGCCGGATCATCTGCTTCGCTGCCGAAAAAGGACTTCTGAAAATCTCTTATCACTGCAACAGCAATTTCTTCTATATTTTTCTGCGAAAGGATCATAGGCACTGCTCCTTTGCCTCAACGAACCATTTTTCATCTTCGTTGTACAGGAAACTCTCATGTCCGCCGATCATGACCGTATAACGAATTCCGCAGCCACCCACCTTCGTGGAAGCCGCCCGGCACTTATGCTTCAATCGGTCGATCTCATACACCCGTCCGTCAATCCAGCGAATCAGGCGCGGGCGGATATTTCCCTCTGCATCCACATCCAAATTCACAGGTACATATACTTTTCTACATTTCTGTTCCGACATATTCTACGCTCCTCCTCTGTAAACCGGCGAATGTGTTGACTTCTTTTAGCAAAGAACTCACCAGATTCTGCCGGTGCTGTATTAACCAATCATTCCTGTCGGCATAACCAAATCCACTTTTCGCTCTGTCGGCATCTTGCTTTTCTGAAAAAGTACCCCATTTTTAATCGCATCTTTCCCGAATCGGAATCGAATCTGCTCAATCGCTGCGTCCAACCGTTCCTGGCGATCCAATGATTTCATATCGGTGAATAGGTCGTATTGTATCGGACAATCCTCTTCAAACAGGTTGATTGCCCGAACTGTCACTGAACGAATCGGATGCTCCCACTGATAATTCTTTGCAAACAGAGCAAATGCGGTTTTCGCCAGATAGGTGGGGCTTTGTGTCGGAATACTAATCCGGCACTGCCACTCTTTCGTGTAAAGCTCGTTGTTGCGGATGGAAATCGCAATTCCGCCTGCTTTCTTTTTATGCGTTCTAAGCTTGGTTCCGATCTCCTGCACCAGTTCCAGCATGACACACCAGACTTCGGCGTTATTCTCCAAATCCTGCATGGTCGTTATCCCGTGCCCAATGCTCTTTACTGGGGAGACATAATCGGAACGCATAACCGGCGAATCATCCAGTCCATTGGCATATTTCTTAATCGCCAGTCCATTCTTTCCAAGGCGGCACTTCAAGAAATCATCCGACGTTGCAGCAAGCTCTCCAATGGTATGAATCCCATAACCGGACAGAATCTTCTCGGTCGCTCTGCCGACTCCAAGCAAGTCAGAGGCAGGAAGACACCAAATCTTCTCCCGGAACGAATCTGCTTCAATACAGGTAATCGCATCCGGCTTTTTCATATCCGACCCAAGCTTGGCAAAAATCTTGTTGAAGCTCACTCCTGCGGAAATCGTAAGTCCCAATTCAAACTTAACCGTTCTGCGAATCTCATCTGCGATTTCAAATCCGGTTCCCATGCAGCCGCTTCCGGTCACATCCAGCCAGCATTCGTCCATCCCATACGGCTCGATCTGATCGGTATATCGACCGTATATTTCACGAGCCAGCTTTGAAAACTTCATATATTGCTCATAGTGCGGCTCCACGATCACAAGATCCTGGCACTTCTGTTTTGCCTGCCAGATTGCCTCTCCAGTGGAAACGCCAAACGCCTTTGCTGCATAGTTCTTCGCAAGTACGATACCATGCCGTTCCTCCACAGAACCACACACTGCCACCGGCTTGTTCTTCAGTTCCGGGTTCAGCATACACTCGACAGAGGCATAGAAATTATTCATATCACAGTGAAGGATCACTCTTTGCATCTCGTATTCCTCCTCTCCGTTCGCGAAAGCACGAACAACTTTTCACGAACACATTGACACACAGCATTTCTTGTGATACTATAATTACACGAATTATATTTCGTGTTTTCATCGTCATTATAGCAAGCACAGTTTTTCGTGTCAATAGATTTTCATGAAAAAGTGTTCGTGTTCGTAATTAAAAAAGAAAGAGGTATTCCTATGGTCTTCAAAGAAAGGTTGAAAGAAAAAAGAACAGAAGCCAATTTAACTCAGGTAGAACTTGCAGAGAAGGCCGGTGTAACCGCCCGCACAATTCAGAATTATGAGCTTGGCAGCCGTAAACCATCCAATATGGTTACGATCCAGAAGATCGCGGATGCGCTGAATACTACTACTGAGTATCTGCTGGGAAGCAGCGGCACCTATGTTGTAGAAGCCCATGAAAAAGGCGGCGCAAAAGCAGCGAAAGATATTGAAGAACTGGTCAGCGAAGTGACCGGTATGTTTGCTGGCGGCGAATTAAGTGAAGATGCCATCGAGGGAGCTTATAAAGCTCTGACTGATGCCTACTGGATTGCCAAAGAGAACAATAAAAAATACGCCCCGAAAACGAGGCGTAAAAAATCCGATCAGTGATATTTATCGTACACACTTTTCGCTATACTGTAAACTGGAGGTGGTATGATGAACGCGGAACAGCTTTCACGGGTCGGCGAGAAACTGGTAAAACGCTGCGGTTCCAGAGACCCTTTTGAAATTGCAAGGCAGCTTGGTATCAATGTCATGCTTTGCGAAAATTTTGGTTCCCTGAAAGGAATGTACCGGGTGATTAAGCGAAATCGCTTTATTTTCCTGAATAACAGTCTGGATGAAAATATGCTGCGCATCGTGTGCGCACATGAATTAGGACATGACCAGCTTCACCGGAATATGGCGAAAACCACCCCAATTCATGAGTTCATGCTCTACGACATGAAATCCAAACCGGAATATGAAGCGAACATCGTAGCAGCGGAGATCCTGATGGACAGCAACGAAGTCCTTCGTTACATCTATGAGTATGGATACACAGCCGAGCAGATCGCCAGTGCGATGTCCACTGACATCAATCTGGTTGCGCTGAAGGTAGCACACCTGGCCACACTTGGATATAATCTGCACGCACTGGAACATAAGAGCAACTTTTTGAAATAATGTACATTTGAGGAGCCTGGACTGGCTCCTCTTTTTTGTTGCGAATTGTGCAGGCGGTGCTTGCACAATTATCAGCCTAACATCTGCATGTGATAGAGCTTCACTTTTTCCTCGAACGGCAGTCCCGGATCAATGCCGACTTCTTCCCACATCACACCATACGGTGCGCCGCCATCTGTATATCTGGCGATAAAAGCAAAGCGATCATCGCAGTCCTCATACAGTTCTGCCAGCCGTTCCCGTTCTTTCGCTTCCCGCTCCATTCTGCGTTGCCGAAGCCGCTGTTCTTCAGCCCGTTTAATTTGGTCGAGTTGTTCCTGTGTATAATTGACCCCCAGCTCCTGCAAATCTTTAGCGGCAGTCACAGCATCCACATGAAAGCGTTCCCGGTAATGCTTGTTCATCTTTTTCGGCGAACCGGTATAGGTGAGCAACCACTGCTTGCCTTTTCGGAGGCGTGCTTCCTTTCGCTCAGCCTTCGTCGGTTTCTTTTTCTTTGCCATTTGCGGAATCTCCCGGATTTTTTGCTGATGATTTTGGTTTACACTTTTTCGGTGCTGTCAGCTCATGGCTCAAAGAAAGCAGGTCTTTGATGGCATCATCCAGCTCCGGTTTGCCAAGCTGAATACTGAGCCATTTTTCCTTGTTCATGTGATAGGCAGGATAATAGCCGTCCTGCCCGCGAAGAGAGCCGATCAGCAACGGATCACTTTTCACATTAAGGACATCAATGATGCCTGCCACCGGCAATCCCAACTTATCAGCAGATACTTCCAGAACCACACCATACCATTTATTATTGTCGTTGTGCCGCAGTACAGCATTCCAGTCATGCCAGGGGTATTCCGGCTCTGTGCCGTACTGCTGGCGTATCCATGTAAATAATTCCTGTCGTGTCACTCCATCGCTTCCCAACTATTTTATGTGTGGTTTGTGCAACGACCTGTTGCACGAATTTTTGCCTCAGATAACTCTCCACACTGCATTGATATCAGAAATCATCCAGCGCAGCATCTATCTCTTCCAGCCGATCAATCCAGCCCAGGTCAGATTTCTTCTTGGTTGCTGATCTTTTCTTATCACCACCAACCACTTCAAACCGTTTCTCTTCTGTCCCGAACAAACCTTTAACCTGAATTCTGAAATCCGGCTTGTTGTTGGTCAGTCCTTGCATGAGCTGCACATTCTTGTATCTGGGCAGGAGGATTTGACAGATAGCCTGAATGTCTTGCTCCTTAATACACGGTGCCGCCATGAACTTCTTCGTTATGTAAGGCTTTATATCTGCCAGCACCTGCGACATAAAGGCTTTCTTTCGAGTATCAGTCATAACAATTCCTCCTTCCTACTAATTATTGTCATTATCCCTTGCTGTATTTAACCAGCAATATATCTAAGAACTTTACCCAGGCAATCTCTGCTGTTATCCGTAGACACCTGTTGATTACTTCCTGGTGCGCTAAGAGGCATCGCTCCCCACATAAAATGCTGATTATAATAATCTAAAAGAATCTTCTCGTATGTACCTGCTGCTGAAGTTGAACTTTCTCCAGAGGAAAGCCATCTCCAATTTCCTATTGCTTGATAAACGAAGCTGTCAATAACTATTCCTGACAAATGGTAGCTTCTAAAATAGTTATCTCGCACATATCGTAGATGCTTGCAAGTGTCAAAAAGCAGTCCATTACTGCTTATATTTTTGTTTTTCATGGCATCCTGTTCTGCTTTTGGATTAGTTGAACGCCAATTCCCACCCATATTTGTATCTGGATATCTGTATGAGCCATCCCAATTTTTGAATGCCGGCAGAATTTCAAAGAACATTCCATCTGAAAAATTGATCTTCACAACCTGTCCATCTGCTCTTACTTCACTTCTTGGATACCGAACAAGAATAGCCTGTCTAACTACTTGCAGAAGACGAGATTGACCATTCCCATAAACAGAGTTGAACTGGTTGTAATATGATTCCGGCAAGGACATCAAAATATCAATATCACTTGTATCTATCGCAGTTCCCCTTCCATAGGAGCCAACATATATACTATTTTGTCTATCGCTTGTTATATTCCAAAACTCACGGTTCATTGCTGATGTTACAGTGCAATATCTTTTTGAAATAAGAGAACGGCTGTCAGCTGATATTACTTCTTCATTTCTTTGAACATACAAACTCAATGTATTCATCCCCCATTTACTCATTTTTTTCTCAAATGCGCCGGTAGCATCTTGTTTAATTCCTCCTGCGTAAAGAATTGCTCTTCATTTGTTTTAAGCGCAGCTTGGGCGGCAGCATAACTTTTCCCATCAGTTAAAGGTGCAGCACAGTAAATTTCCGAACTTTCATCCAACAGTTCATCTCTTTTGCGCACTATTTCTTCAATACTAATTTCGTCAAAGTCTGTCAAAAGTGACAGATATTTTTCTCTTACCTTCCACAGCTTATTTGCAGTCTTAATATGATCGGTTTTTTCAGTGGAAATGTCCTTATCCTTCAGATAGCTTGTTAGGGCAAGAAGTGCTGTTGAACATAGTCCACCAGCCCATAACAGTATCTGTTCATTTGAAATGAGCACTCCCAAAAAGCCGCCTGTTGATATTGCTGATAACCCAATCTGTCCCCATTTTATCCAAAAATTACGCTTACCCAACCGATCAGCCATCTTAAAATGACATGTATAGGTATATACAAGTTTTCCATATTCTTCTTGTATTTGAGAATATAATTTTTCACGGTAATCCAGCGAACTTTTCTCCATTGGCGCATTTCCTCCGTACCTTTAGTATTACTCTACCCCCAACGCCTTAAACACCGCATCTTCCGCGCTGCTGTAGAAAATCAGATTAAAACTACCCACCAGCTCCGGCGGCACGGTGCCAAGGTCTGCTGCACTGGTAATCGGAAGCAACACTTTCTTTGCTCCGCTATCGAGACACACCTGCAAACTATTGGCAAGCTCGTCCACTTTCAGAATCGTGCCGCTAATACTGATTTCTCCCAGCACGGCAAGTGTACTGACCGTAGGCCGTCCAAGAGCGATGCTGCATAGTGCAATCAATGTAGGCAATGCCAGCTTTCCGGTCATGCCAATGCCCTGCAAATCCTGATAGTTGATGATGTAATCCCGCATCGTAGTACTGATGCTGCCACTGATGCGATTTCCGTTAGCTTTCAGGAAATTGAACGCCGTATTCGTGGATTCCTTGCAGTCACGGTCGCTGCCAAGGCCAGTACGTTCAAATTTTCCGTTGCCGGGCAGCATCTGGCTTTCGAGGCGGAATACACCGATCATACCGGACTTACCCTGACTTACGGTATATACCTGTCCAGGATTGCAGATACCATCAGGAATGAGTTTGCCGCCGCCCTGCTCTGGCACGGAAACAAATTTTTCTTCAAAGGTATCAAGATCAATATAGCTGAAGTTCACATCATAGAATTCCATTCCACCCAGTTTTTTCAGCTGCTCCTTGACGCGACGGCGCATTTCCAGCGCAAATACAAGAATTTCTTCAATCTGTTCCTTCGTGAACTCCCCATCCGGATATAGCAATTTCACATAGCCGCCTACGATCTTGCGGACAGCAATCGTATCGCGCTGGTTCAGGTTCTTTCCAAGGCGGAAATACTTATCCAACGCATCACCATACTGTTCTTTCCGCAGTTCTCGGATAAACTCTGCCAAGTAATCCGTGATAAAGCCGTAGTCGTTTGTAAAATGCTCCGGACGGAACTTCGGAATCTCCCAGCCTGGAATGTAGCAATGCAGACGATCAAGAAAGGCTGTGTCCGTTCCCATCTCCGGCGGGAACGGGTCAAACAGAGAGGAAGTCTTGAGCAACACATCCACGCTTTGATTGATGTTTCCTACAAAGACCATAGATGCCGATGCTGCCTTTTCCTCTTTGCCACGGGCAAAGGAGCCGGAAGCCATATAGTCTTTCATAATCTGAATGCCGTCTTTGTCCTTAAACTTGATTCCGGCAACCTCATCAAAGGCAACGCAGTCCCATAAGCCTACCAAACCTACGGTTTTGCGCCCCATATTGTAAAACAGATTTGCAACGGTCGTCTGACCACCGGATACCAGGATACTGTTCGGGCTGATTTCTTTATAGATATGGGACTTGCCTGTGCTGCGCGGCCCCAGCTCACAGAGATTGAAGTTGTTCTCCACCAACGGCAGCATACGCGCAAGCAGCAGCCACTTTTCCCGATTGTTCAGCTGTTCCGGCTCATATCCGCAGGAACGCAGCATAACATCCATCCACTCTTCCTGTGTGAATGCCTTGCGTCCCTCTCGAACTTCTTCAATGTCGATATGGGGCATCTGAATCGGAGTCAGCTTATGGATGCTGATGGGAGAGATGTCCTTCTGCTTTTTCTGTTTAGAGGAAATCGGCTGTCCATCTATATCCGTGATTCCAAAGCTACTGTCTCCCTCAGACTCATATTCCAGCTGCACGATGCACCAGATACCGCCGCAAAGCAGCCGGTCATATTTTTCCGGATAATCATCCGTAATCGGCACATTGGTGAGACCAAGGTTAGAGAACTCTGCAAAAAAGCAATCCTTTTTGATGTCCAGATGTACTGTCACCATATCAATAATGGTATGGCTCCCGTTCTTGCGCAGTTGTGAGAGAATTTTCTGAGCCTCATCCGGGCGGACAAAATTATCTGCCAGAATGCGTTTTACATTCTGAACGCCCTGCTCAATGATTGTCTCATCGTCTGAACTACAATACTGACCCAGCAGGAACTCCAGCACATAGACCGGAACATTTGCTCCTTCTTTTATTTTCTTTGTCAGGTCTTTGCGGACGATCCGACCGTCAAAGTTGCTGCGCAGCTTCCGACGCAGTTCTTCACGGGTATCATCTGCCGCCATATCCATCATTTCCATACGGAATTCCTGCCTCCTCTATATCAGAATCCGAATCCAAAGTCATCTGCAAAGGCAATGTCCATGATGACAGGCTGCCTCCACTGCTCCAGACCGTTTTCTTCGTCGTAAACCACAAGGTAATACTGCTTGTCCTTGTCGTATTTCTTATTCTTGAATGTGAACCGCATCCGGAAGATACGATTCTGCGCATTTTCCTCACGACTGTCCGCCACATAACTGTTTTCGTTCGAGATTTTCTCATTGTCTTCCGAGAGGAAGAAAATGCGGTATTTTGCAGCTTTTACAGTATCGCTAACGGCATCCGACTGAATAAAGTCCATGGACGTAATCAGGTTCGTAATCTTATGGACAATGCTGACCAGAGCAATCTCTGCATTCTTTGTCTCCATGTGACCGCGCTCCATCTTAAACTCCAGCACCGGCACCAGCATTTCCTGCGGTGAGGAACCGCCATGCACATAGTTAGCACCGCCTCCGGCCACCTTAAAGACATTGCTGCTGACAGGAAAGGACACCACCTTGCTGTCCTCATTCCCCAGAACGCATCCCAAGCTCATATGGTCGATGCCGTCATCTTCCAGTGCCGCCTTGGACACAATAAATCTGCGATTGACAAATGCTTTGTCCGCGCTTTTCCCGGAGATTTTGTCACTTTCTGTCAGCTTATCACGCTTATAAATAAAGCCATGATCGGCAGTAACGATAAAATGATAGGTGTTGCCGCTGACGGAGATTCGATGAATCAAGTCCATGATTTCCTGAACGGCTTCCTCACACGCATGAAACACCTCATCCTCGGTATTAGCCTTGTCTCCACGCGCGTCGATCTGATTATGATATACATAGATAATCTGTCGTTTTGTCAGCACATCTCGCAGCTCTGCCACTTTCAAATTTTTGATATCATCGAACTGTACACAGACACTATCCGGGTTATAGCTTTGCAGCACCTGCTGCCGACCTGCCAGATTATCGCAAAGGATACCATCTGCCAGTACCTGAAAATCATCCGTCATTTCCAGTGTCTTATGCGGCAAAAGTGCTGCCATACCGAGCCTCGTATAAGACGGAAGAACACTCAACTGTACAGAAAGTTTTGCCGTGCATTTCGGGTCATCCTGCATTCTGGCAAACAACTCCTGTCCTACCTCGTAACGCATGGCATCCGAAATAATGACCACGGTGCGTTCTTTGGTATATCGCAGATTGACATTGTAAAAATCCCGCTGCAACGGAATTACCGAAAATGCGGCATCCTGCTGGATTCCAGCATTCCAGGCAGGGAGCAGGCAAGCCAGATATTCGTTCGTGTAGATATTTTCCACCAGTTCCCGAAGCGGCTCAAAGCTTTCCGTGCTCTCCAGCTGGTCGTAATAATAGTAGAATTTTCGATACTGCTGATCCATATTGTAATCCGCAGCAAGATATCGGTCGATAATTGGCTTTAAGCCATCTGCGGCATGGTACTCCGCTTCCTTCACCATGCTGTACGCACTGGAAAGTAACTGATATGTCTTCCCGGTCTTTCTTCCAAAGTGCATTTTAGCCCGTTTTTCACAGAGTTCCGGAATGGTAAATCCGTTTACGATTGCACCAATATCTTCCGAAACAAGTCTGCTAATGAGCCACTTTACCAGCACTTGATCCACGGCAAGGAAAGTGTCGCACTCCACCAAATCGTCCACTCGCATTCCTGCAAATGCCGAAAAAACATTCAGCCCTTTGGCAACATGTGCCGACAAAGCGTCGTATTTATCCCGGTACAGGACGCTGTTCATCAGGCTATCGAGGAATGCGATGATATTGCCTGACTTGTAGGAGACAAAGCTCTTCCATGCTGCCGGAAGCTCTGCCTGCACATATCGCCCAGTATAAGTAACGAACAATGTTACCAGCAGCCGTTCCAAACTCGGTTTTGTATCGGTGTATCCGAAATGCTGCTCACAGAGCTGCCAGAATGCAGACAGCAGATCGTATTTTTCAAACTCCTGCAAAAAAGCATTGTCCACCAGCTCGCCATCCGTCAACACGATGCGCACGACTTCCTCAAAAGAGCAGGTACGCGCCTTGCAGACTGCACTGAGCAGACCGACAAGGATATTTTCTTCATTGAAGTTTTCGATTTCCAAATCATAGAACCGCTGAGTGCGCTCTTTGTTGGCGAAAAACTTGATGTGCTTCTCAATAACCGGCTTGTACTTTTCCTCAATACCCAGGTCAACCGACAGCAAGGAGGCTCGGTCAGCAAAGAACCGTCTGGAATACAGCATTGTGTCTTCCAGATGGTTGTCCCTTACATCCGGTTTCGGAAACGGTGCATAGATCAGATAATTCGTGGTCTTATCCACACGCTCCAGAAAATACTTTGTATAGAACTGGTTATCCGGCTGGAGATAGTAAATCTTCGCATTCTGAAGCTCCACCGTCTCCATATCCTCGGCAAATTCCGCCTTGTCATCGTACCAGAAAACCAGTTTCCGGGTTTCCCCGGTAAATTCCGCATTCAGGCGGTCTATAATTTGTTTCAGGTTCAATTCTGCCATATCAATTTCCTTTACTTGATAGATTCCGCCCTTTGGGGAATATCATACAGGCAGTTACGCCTTGATCCGTTTATTGCCTGTGATGCTGCTAATATAATCGTCAATATCCTGCACGATACAATGATCCCCCATTGTGTGCAGTGATTCAAAATACTTTGTGATATACCCATAGATGCCATACTCTTCAAAAGTCTTTGCTACATCTGCACCGGAAAGCCCTTTGAAATGACGGTACCGCTCCATGCAATAAATCAAAAAATTGGATTCTTTGCTCATCACTCACGCCTCCTCCGGGTAATCATAGGAGCCTGTCAGAAGTTCATCTTGATACATGGTATACAGCGTCATCGGGCTGTAATGCCACAATTTCGATTTTTCATCCGAAAGCTCCTGATAGAGCTTGGACTGATAAAAGCGGGAAATCGCTTTTTCATCATCCACATTGCTGTTTTTTGTAATCTGTTCGATGATGGGCGGCACAATGATTGCAAGCATTGCGCTGAACTGATCTTCATTCATACAAGCTCCCTCCCTTCAAAATGCAAGTATTGCAGGGACTTCTCAGTTGCAAACACCAGCTGGTTGAACAATTTCCGAATCTTGAGTGCCGCCAGTGTTTGTTCCTTATCCAACACTCCGGTCATATACAGGGTAATGGTGCGGTACACATCATCATTTGCCACAGCACCATAAATCAGGTCATGCTGCTTTCCCTGATAGGTTCCCTGACGGTTCTCAGCTACAAAATCCAGCCATGCTTCATCTGGGCTATCAAAGCGCAGCAAGCTGCACTCCTTGAAAGCCACTGCTTCCTCTACGGAATAAATATTGAGCGTAGCGGCTCCTGTTTTGCGGCGGTCAGTGACCTTTTGAGCAAAGTTCACTGCCTGATCGCGGTTAGTGGTGGTGTAAAATCCAAAACCGAAGTCCAGATAGCGATTTTGCCGGATAAGTTTCGGCTGTTCTACGATAACATTGCTTCCGTGGTACAAAATCATTGCAAACGCCTCCTGTTCCTCTTATTTCTTTTCTTTCACCATGATGTTCTTGCTGTCTGCCAGCACCTCATAGAACTTGCCGTCCTGCGCTGTCTGGAGCTTACGGTAGTTGACCTTTACGCCGTCATCGAGGTCAAGCTCAATACGGGAAAGTGCCAGATGGCTGATCTTCTCATCATATTCCCGGCATTCCTTCAGCTGCTTGGCAAGTTTATCCTTGCGCTTGGAGGCTGCTGCCACTTCACGGGCATTCTCGCTGTGATCCATCATATCCTGCATTCGGTTAATCTCGGATTCATATACACGCTGCATCTTGTGCAGGTAGTCGATACGCAGGTTTCCGATGGTATCCGGCGTGTAGCGGTGCAGGTAAACCAGTGCCTTAAAGCCGTTCTGCTTGCCGCTGTCAAACAGCCAGTAGATCGGACGCTTGCCGGAACCGGTGACAGAGTATGTCTGACAGTGATCCTTGAAGAAGTCGTTTAGGAAGTAGTTGCGGATGATCTCCCGGCTGGTGCTGCCCTTATTGCCAAGGGCTTTTGCGATGTAATCAAGGTTTGCTTCCAGCGTATCAGCACCGTACACCGCTTTCAGCCATGCACACAGGCGCGAAACAATATCATCGTTCAGATATTCTTCATCAGTGATGGGGATAACATTGTCAGCATCCGGGAAGAACATTTCATCGACCACAACACCTTCATTACGGTATGCGCGTTCCAACTCTTCATCAGAAATCGTTCCAGGGCGGTCGTTCATCTTATCCACAAATGCCTGCAAGGAATACGGTTCTCCGGCAAAAAGCAGTCCATCCTTATAAGTAGAATAGCGGCCAAACATACAGCCCACCGCATAGCTCAACAGGCTCTTGATATCCCGCTGCAAATCCGCCTTACGGACGGTCACATCTTTATCTTCTACTTCCGGGGTCAGCTCATCCTGCAAACCGTAAATGTCGATAAAAATGCGGTTCAGCTCTTCTTCGTTGGCTTTCAGTCGGTTAAAGCGATCATCGCATTCCACCTGCCACTGGGCAAAGGCTTCGGAAATCGTGGAAACGTTGCGAAGCAATGGGTGTTTCTTAAAGTCCCATGAGGTTTCAAAGGAATCCCAATCTCGTTCAGACAACTGTACATTTCCTTCTGCTATCTCAATAATTTTTCCTTTATTCTTTTCGTCTTTCTTAACAGGAACGCTTGACACCGCTCCGGGAACAAAATTTAGCGTCGGATTAATCAGTTTAATAATCTCATTTGCATACTTGGTATTTAACAATGCCAATAAATAATAAAGTGTTTCTCGATTTGTAAAAACACCCGGCGCAGCATCGCTAAAGAAGATTCCCTGTTTCTTCAAGCGCAAGCTAATATTGGCACTTGAAATTTTAGTCCATACAAGGCATTCTCTCAAGGCGCAATCAATATTTACGAGTCTACCTCCAGTTGCTCCCTCTGCTGCAACACGGATTTCCTCGCCATTATTAAACCAGTTGACAACAAAGCTTTCATTGCCTGCCCAACGTCTAAAATCTCCACCCTTACAAAATGGAAACCACTTATATTTCATATCTTGAGTATCAGCAATATTGCTGTATCCAAAACCAATCTTCTGACAATTAACTTCTTCCCACAGACGCAAGAAGCGCGTATTATCTGTTGTTGTCATGCCACTTTTCGCATCTGCAATACTTCCAACAGTTCTTTCATCAAAAAGTTTTAGCACCTCCGGACTGATCCAATATGCAACTGGCACACCCGGAATTTTTGAAAAGCTGATTTGTCCAACGTGGTATTGATTTTGACCAGAAATGAACATATCCGCTTTTCCCTGCTGAGAAGTCGGCTCAATCAAACGGCAATAAGTTCCCTTATAGCCGTCCACATGATTTACACAGCGCACAAAAGCGGTAGTCTGCACCACTTCGCCGCCGATTTCTTCAAAGGCTCTTGCGCCCAGATGCGCCATGTTGACGGTTTCCGTCAGCATCATCTTCTCCCGCAGCTTTTCAAAGCTGGACAGGAACATCCAGCTATGCTGAGTGATCATTGCCTGAAAACCGTTGGTTACAGTCATCTGACGGCAACGCTCAATAAACACGGCAAACAGGTCAGCTTTGCTGTCCGGGTAGTTCTTCTTGACAAAGTTGTTGACATTTGCACTCAGATTGCTGGTTCCGGCATAGGGCGGATTCGTACAGGTAACCCAATATTTCCGCGCCATCGTCTCACCAATATCAATGAGCCGATTCAGCAGTTCAGCGGTATTCTCCACGCCCACACTGTCCATACTGATCTGGCCGTCGGTGTCCTCCGCTGCCACAAACCGGCGCAGCAAATCCCAGTTATAGCTCTCCACATTCAGAATGGAGCCGTACTCCTTGGCATCGGTCAGAGTGTCCAGCAAACCTTCCAGCTGCATCTTGGCGGCGTTCTTCTCAATATCGTCCATGCCCGCACCAAAATATTTCAGGTGCGCACGGTTGATACTGTTGCTCTCCTGAATGGCATAGACATGGCAGCTGTTCTCACCGTTGAGGATACGACGGTTGTACTGCCGTGCTTTCATCATCACGGCAAAATACGCCAGCTGATAGGCACGGTCATCAATGTCCAGACCGTAGATGTTGTGTTCCAGAATGCTCTTTGCAGCATCACGCTGGCTGTAACCGGCACTCTCGTAAATCTGCATCAGCACATCAAAGGCATATACCAGGATATGACCGGAACCCATACAGGGGTCGATGAGCTTGATGTCTTCTGGAGTCAGGGCAGCGTACTCTTTGTGAATTTCCGAGAGTTTTGCCTGCACCTCCGGCTCCTGCTGTGCTTCTTCCAGATAGTATTTCCAGTTTTCTTTCAGGCCGCAGTCCGGATGTCCTTCCACCCACAGACGGCCCAGGCTGTTCTCTACCATATAGCGAACGATCCAGTCCGGGGTGAACAGCTGAGTCACGGCAGGGATTTCCTCTTTGGTGATCTTGCCGCTTTTGGCAAAAGCAGCGGCCTTCGGCTCAGTGTTGTAATACTGGTACAGCCAGCCGATAATTTCCACCTGACCGCCGCGCTCGATGTTGAAGTCATCCTCTGGGATATCGTGAATCAGATGATAGACCACGCCATCCTGGTCAATAACGGACAGACTGAGCAGCAGCTCGGTGTAGTTCTTTGTCTTTTCAAACAGAGCAGGCAGAATCTCGTTCAGGGCATTGCACTGTTTCAGGAACAGGATGCGGAACACCTCGTCCAGCTTATTGTCCTGCTTCAGCTGAAAAATCTGAGCTTCTTCCTCCGCAGTAAAGGGCAGCTCTGCGTCAAACGGCGTTGTGACCAGATCCGGCTCCAGCTTTCCGCTCTCGGAAGAAAGCACTCGAATATGGGAAGGCAGATAGTCGTTGACCTCCATGAAACGGATCGCAATCAGGCGGTTGAACCATGTGTAGGCGACTTCCTCGATCACATACTGATATGCGGTTTTGTAGTCGGTATCCTTTTCCTTCTGCTGGATGACCTCTATCAGCTTGTCACGCTGCCGCACGGCCTCGCCGGAAATCGAATACGGTTCTGCAGTGCCGATATCGAAGAACTGAGTGCCGCCGAAGCTCTGCGGCAACGGCTTTGCAATGCCGTCCTCCGTAATACCGATCAGGCGGGCATCATAGCTGACATCTGCAATCAGCTTATTCCGCGCCCAGATCGCAAAATTCTTTATGGCTGTCTTGTTCATGGAGCCAATCCTCCTGTCATTTATAGTTCAATGTTGACGATTGTATCTTCGTCCATCTCTTTCAGCAGGCTTTCGCGCAATGCAGCAAGGTATTTATCAACATCCTCCTTGCTCTCCAACCGCCACGATGCAGTCTTGGCAACCGTCTTGATGGAAACATTCTTCGTGGTGCGCACCTTATATACCGGCTGCGGTTCCGCTACCTTTTCTGCCGGTTTCACGGTCTCTCCGCGTTTTTCCGCCTCTTCTTCCTGACGCTTGCGCTCTGCCTCGGCCTTTGCCGCTGCATCCTGCACAAGACGGATATCTTCTGCGTTCATCTCGTTGAGCAGGCGCAGCTTCAGTGCCTCCGCCTTATCTGCATAGCTGCGCAGAGTGGAAACATTGTTGCAGTGCTCCGCACCGTCCATGATCTCCTTAAAGAGTTCCAGATAACGGTTGAACTTCGCATCCTTATAAGGCTTGGTGTTCAGCACTTCAAAGACACGGTTCCGATCCTGATTGATGGAATCCTTGACCGGCTCTGCCTGCTCTTCCAGAATGCGCATATAGCAGTTCATAAACTTCTCGCGCAGCTCCGGCAGCTTCGGAATCTCCTTGTAGGGCTTCGGCATCCGGACAATGGTGCGCATCTTGGCCACCACGTCTTCCAGCTCTGCATCCACGATGTAGGTCTTGCTGTCCTCGTAGATATTCAGCATATCCAGCGCACGGGTGAAGATGGTCAGCTGCTCACTGCCAAAGAAATCACGGATAGGCTCATAGTCCTCGCCAAAATCCATCAGATCGTCCTGCTCGTCAAATACGGTCTTAAAGAATTCCAGCGGTGCCTGAATCTGCACCAATGCGGAAAGCCGCTTCTTGCCCTTTTCCAGAATTTCTTTTCCGGGATAGGCGTAATTCTCATATTTCGGTTCCAGCCGCTCAATCTCAGTGATCCGATTCTCACAATAGTGCTGGAAGTTCTTCATAATGGTATCTTCGTCATCGGCAGGCGGTGCCACCTTGAACAGCTCTTTCATCACGGTGCGAACAGCCTTTTTCTGATTTTCCGGCACCCGGACGCGCACTTCCGTCAGCAGCTTATCCACGAACTGCTTCTTCGTGATGTAGCCGATGATTTCCTCTTCGGAACGGTTGTTCAGATTGACGCTCTCACCGTTGACCGTAAAGGACAGATCTCCACGCTTAAAGAGACGTGCCACCAGCCAATGGATGTCATCTTCCACAAAGCCATAGGGTGCTTTCATAAAGCGATCCTTGATGGTTTTCATAGAAGTTTTCATGTGCATCCGGGAGTTACCTGCCACGAATTGCAGCACATCATCCAGTGCGTGAACATTGGATTCTCCGGTATCTCCCAGTGCCAGCGACAGCTGATTGCTGGTCTTGAACATCTTCCGGATGTCTGCTTCGCCCATCGCTGCGTCGATGTAGGACAGCTTGTGGTAAACCGTCTGCACCAGTCGGCCGATAGCCTCGTTGATGCGGCTGGTCACTTCCTTGCCGGAGGTGTGCAGCACATCGCCATTGACATAGATGGTAGCCTCTTTCAGAGCTTCCGTCAGGTAAAGCTTGGCGTTACCGTTGCGTTCCCGCATCTCCACGCGCTTTGCCTCCTTAATGGTCTCATACTTGGCAAGCTGCACAGAGGTATTCTTGCGCAGGAACCTCTCAATTTTTAAGTATGCTCGCATTTCCGTCAGGAACGCATCATCATTCGGCAGAACCACAAGGACTTCCTTGCCCTGGCCAGAGAGTAGGCGCAGCGTACCATCATCGGTGCCACCCTCATACCACGGGGTCAACACACGGAGGCCGATATCGTAATTCTGGTTTGCCTTATAGGGGCGGTCATCCACTGTCTGATTGAAGGAGAACGCATACCGTCCACCAAAGCTTGGATACTGATACTTCTTGCTGGAGAAAATGTCCTCATAGATCATCTCCGCAATCTTCGTGATGACCTCCGGCATCTCCACATTTTCTTTTTCGATTTCGTTGTTGATTTCCTGTTCCTCATCGGTCAGGAATACATAGATGGAGCCATTTTTCTGGATCAGCATCTGGCGCATCAGCACTTTCAGTGCATCCTCCACCTGTGCTTTCAGAGAAATACGATCATCGTCAATGCTGGTAATCATCAGACTGACGATGTTGTCCACGTTGGCTTCGATCTCCAGAACATATTTAATCAGGAAAAGGGTCTTCAGCACATTGATGGCAAAGACATCTTTTTCCTTCTTTTCCGGGTTGATGTAGCTGTTATCATAAGCGCGGATGATCACGCTGCTGTGGCTGTGGTCGAGGAAGTTTTCCAACGCATCATAAAACCGATAGAACGGCACGATGGCTCCCATCTCATCGTCCATCAGCTGCATAGCAGATTCTTTGAACAGAGCCAGCATGGAGCGTTCACCTTCGGACAGGTGTTTACCGGATGCACCGTGGGTACGGATGCTGGTCAGCACGCTGGCAAGCAAATTAAACTGGTACGGAACAAAAGGATAAACCTCTGCAAAATCTTCTGCGTTGGCGTACAGTTTTTTCTCCACGCCGTCGTTGAAGACAATCAGATTTTTGATGATGGTTGCTTTCTGGTCATAAAGCAGACGCAGGCTCTGTGCTGCGGTCTCTGTCTTATCCAGAATACGCTTTTTGATAACAGCGTCCACATTGGCAGAGGACAAAGAAAGACGGGTATCGAAACGTCCCTGAATCTTGGAGAAGTCGTTACCCTTCACCTTGGTAATGGAGTCGATATCCTGCTGGCTCGTTACGATTACCCAAGCCTTGCCCATACATTCCTTGCCCAGTTCTTCCGTCACTGTCTGAAGGTTCAGCATCAGCTTAGAATCATCACCAATGTACTGGCCGATCTCATCCACAAGGAAGACAACATGATGGTTGTTCCCTTTTTTATCAATATAGGACTTTACACGCTTGGCGAAATCCTCAATGCTGATCTGGTAGCTCTCGGTTGCTTTCTCGCACCAGTTACGGGCAGCTGATTCGCTCATGAAATCCATGTCAGAAAGAACATCGACAACGGAATCCTGAATGAAATCGAAGTCCTGACGAGAGCTTTCCCACGGATCGCCATACTCTTCTTCAAACTTTTCCTTAAACTCTTCAAAACGTCCTTCCTCGGAAAGCCTGCGCTCCAGGTCAGCAAGGTGCGGCATGGAACCGCAGAAGCCCTGCATCTCATTGAAAACCTTCAGGAATACGTTCACAATAGCATCTTTATTTTCTTTGCCATTCGAATCGCTTTTGGAATCAATATTGAAAAGAATTACATCCGATGGGGTGTTTGCTGCCAGCTGCATATCTGCCAGCACCATCTGATTGGTAATCTTCTGATCCTCGATAAAGTAGTCGATGGCATGTTTGTCTCCGACCTGTTTATTCTGAAGCAGATAGGACAGGATTTTCAGGAAATGAGATTTACCACTTCCAAAGAAGCCAGAAATCCAGACACCCATTTTCGGTGTGGTTCCCTGAATACCTTTTTTATATGCTGCAAAGAAATCCGCAAAATGACGCTGAAGCTCACGGGTCACAACGTACTCTTCCAGCTCCTGCGCTACATTTGTTTCTTCACCCTGACCGACAATGATAACGCCCTGTATCTCACGGTCAATTTTCTTTCGGAACATGTCCTTGATCTGCATAACAGTTTCCTCCATCCATTACTTTACCAGTCGGAATGCCCGGTAATAGTTATCGTCTTTAATCTCATTGAACAGGATCAGCTCCTGCTCATTATAGGTTCCCGGAAAGAACATCACGACCGGGCAGCGCACAAATGCCTGATGTAAGTTGTTAAGCACCTTGTGGGAGCGCAAAATCGGATAGCACTTGCCGATACCGGTTAAGAACACGACTGCATTCTCCGGCGTATGTTCTTTGATATATTGCACGATCAGGCTGTCATCGTCATTCACCTTCATGGAGTTGGTCACTGCCTTGACGATACGCTCGATTCCTCGCTTTTTTTCAAAGTCATAGCACTTTTCCATAAAGTTTTTCTTTTCCAAAAAGTCAATGATGATATCATACAGGTCAAAGACCACAAGCTCAAAATCATCATCGCCCCGGTCATTCTTATTTTTCAGATACTCTACACGCTCCCGAACTTCCAGTTCCTTTTCCGGTGGATAATCAAACACCCAATAGTTGACCTCATTTGCGCGGCCTGTTCCTTTTCGGAAAGATGGCTTATGGATTGCAAGCTCCATCTCGTCCAGTCTTTGGCTTAAATCCATTTCATCTTACCCCCGTCAGTGTTTTTACCATGATGCCAAGATCATGGTCATAAAGCCAATGCTCAAATGCAATATCAAGAATTGGCTTCAGTATTTTTCTTGTGCTGTTTGCCCGGTTGCTTTCTAAAAGCCCCGCTTCATAAAGCTGCGTTTTATAGCAGGAACCGAGGCGGCGCAGCGTATAGTCTTGAAGAGAAGCCACTTTCTCACTCTGTTCCTGCTTATTTTTGAAAAATATCCGGATATCTGCATCCGTCAGCTCATCGGAACCAAGAATCATTTTTTCCCGCACTACTTCATACACAAAATCAAAGAACAACGTGTCATGCAAAAGAGCCGCAGTCAGCACAAATAGTTTTTGTGTAGCAAGATCACTGCTCAAAAAGATTGGATAAAAGCTTTCATCTAATGTCTTGATACGGGCTGTTACGGTAGAATAAATCTGCTGCGCTCGTAGTTTTGTCGGTGCACCATAGATGTTTGTCTCTTCATTCAACTTTTTAATATCTGCAAAGCTCTTACCCTCGCTCAAAAGCTGCACGGTTTTCCGAAATTCCATGAACCAGAACGAAAATTTCACTGCTCCGGCACTATACGGTTTTCTTTCCATCTTCGTTCTCTCCATTTCCGGATTTTGTTTTAATGTATTTGCCGCTTTTGATTCTGGCATCCTTCGGCTTTTCGGCGTTAATAGGAATGACCCACTGATGGCCTAAACGCTCGGCACCATCAATTCGCCCTTCCGTGCATAATGTCTGTACTCTCCTTGTGCAGATGCCCCATTTTTCAGAAGCCTGCTTAATCGTCATGAAATCCATACGGAACCTCTTTTTCGATGTCTAAAGTCACTCGCAGCAAGTTAAAATTTCTCATTTATATTCTACTCCAAGAAACGAACAAAATCAATCGAAAGTTCTTCCAAATTTTGAACGATTTTTTTAGAACCCACTCTTCTGCAAGCAGGGCTTTCGTGACACGAAAGCGATTTTCTGCTTGTTGGGGAAACTCCCCAATCCCCATAGAACGCTGCCTGCGGCATCGGGCTGCGCATCCGTTCCGGATGCTTCAACGGCAGTTCCTGCCAAAGAAAAAAGCCCGGTGCAGAACGAGCATTACACCCACACTGCACCGGACTTTCCATCATCGACTACTCTGTCTATTTTCTTCTTCCTGCCGCACTTCCTGCTCATGCAGCTGCTCTTTTTTCTGCTCATCCTCTTTCAGGATTTCCTGCACAATCTTCTGCGCCACAAGCCAATCCTGCATTTCCGATTTGGTCTTGCGGTACTCTGCATAAGAGCTTTTCTTTCGTTCCAGAAGCATTGCATACTCTGCGTTCAGCTCGCTGATGCGCGGGAGCTTCTTGTCAGAGCCGTTCTCTTTCTTATAGGCATCAAATGCCTTTTTCGCTGCGCTGCGTAAGGCCAGCGTATCCCGATGGGCTTCATAGAACTCCCGATTGTAACCGGATGCTTTATACGCGGCAAAAACATCTTTTGTCTTGGCATAATTGATTAGATGCTTCCGCAGCACCGACACTTCCGACATCCGTGCCTCATCTGCTTTTACAGATTCCAGCAGCGCATCACATTTTTCAGAAATTCCATCTGCCTTTTCCTTCAGCTCTGCATAACTCTTGATTCCATGCTCTTCCATGAACATCATAGCTTTTGCCATCTGCTTCAGATTAAAGACTTTCGCCCAACGCGCATATCCAGCGCCTCTGCCCTCCAGCATTTTAGCACGGACATCTATAAGGAACGACAGCTCCGCCTTCTGATGCACCTGTGACGACCGTGCGCTTGTGCGGTTTTTCTCTACAAATTTGCTTTTATGAACCGCATTTCCAGCAATCACTTCGCAGAGTTCTTCAACCGAATATCCTTTACCAAGAGAGCGGAAACGAGCAAATCTGGCGTGGCCTTTTCCCCGCAGTGCAGGCTGTTTTCCATCTTTATACTCGTATCCTGCTTCCTGCAAAATTCCAATCAGTTCCCGGAAGTCTTTTGGTTTTCTTGCCAATGCTACATCAATGGCCTCGCAGATTTCATCTCGCTGTGATTTTTTCTCCGGGTATTCCGTTCTCTTCTGCCGCTCTCCATAGGGCTTCCGGATAATGACCGACAACTGGTGTTCCAGGCAGACGATATCACTGAGCCTTGCCAGTGCAAGACCGGATAAGCGAAAATCTCGGAATTTTCTGGTGCTGTCTAATGTAGTCGAATTAAAAATAATGTGGTTATGAATGTGCGCACGATCAACATGGGTAGCCACAATAAAGGCGTGTTTTCCCTTGGTGAATCGCATGGCTGTCTCATACCCAACCTTGTTCGCCTCCTCCGGCGTGATTTCTCCGGGCTTAAAGGATTGCCGAATCTGATATGCAATCACATCATGCGCCTGAGTTCTTCCTGTGATATGCTCATACTGCCGTTTGGAAAGCAGAAATTCTTCATCACAGGTTTTTGCGTCACAGGCATACGCACTGATATATTTTCCATCTTCCGTCTTTGCTGCATTCTCAGAATAATCAGTACGGTCAGCCAGACACTGCGCTACCGTCTTTCCTTTATTGATATGCAGAGCAATTAGTCTTGTAGCCGCCATTTTCATATTCCTCCATCTAAAAAGAGCTACCCGAAGGCAGCTCTTACCAATCCAATATTCTCATTTTAACATCCGTTCCCGATCATAAGCTCCCTGCAAATAAACGGCCTGCTTGATGATTTCTTCCATATCGAAATAGACGCACATAATGCTTTCGTACAGCTTCCACACATTAGATTCGCTGCCACCCACCATTTCCATCAGCTGGTCTTCCATCTTCGATTGCTCAGACTGTTTTTCCTGATAAGCCGTCTCTTCCACAAAATGATTTTCTCCATCTGTTTCCTCGTACCGTAAATCATAATAATCTTTCATAAACTGAATATCCATCTAATCCCTCCTGAACTCAAATTGTCAAAACATCCTCTACACGCTCACACAGCTGTTCCATCAGTTCCATGATACCGCCCGCACCAACCGCAGCTGCGAACAGTCCCATCTCAATCAGGGTCAGCAGGAACACATCCGTCCAGCTCGCCCGAACCACAGAATAGATGCCGCAGCCAAGAACGAACAGCATAACCGGCGAAAGCACCCACAGGGATAGCTGCATCAGCAGATTCCAGATAAAGCATAGAAATCGCAGCAGAAACGCAACCGGCAACAACAGGATTTTCAGCACCAGCTTCAACAAAAGACATACGATCTTCATGAATCTCACCCCTTCGTTTTTCTTTTCATCTTCATTTTATCGTACCCGCTTGCCAAACACCACGATGTCAACAGGTAGACCAAAAAATATGTAACGGCACAGACCGTTTCATCTGTGCCATGTGCTGTAGAAATCCCGCACGTTTGTGCCGTCATCGAATACCAGAAAGCCTCTTAAGGATCAGCTTCTGCATCTCCCAGAGTTCATCCAGCCGCCTCTGCAAATCCCGAATATCCTCCGCATAGATGCTTCCGGTTTCATTGGCTCGTTTTGCGTACTGATTCAGGTTATTGCTGCATCGGCGAAGAAGGGTAGACACTTGCGCCACATCCGACAAATCAAGATTCACGCAGTATCCGTCCATCGCCATTTTTCTCATATAGGCACCGGTATTCCGAATCCCCAATTCCTTCTGCTTTTCACGAATCCTCGCCAGCTCTTCCGGGTTTACCCGGACATTGATCCAGTGTTCCCGAACGCTCATAGTGCCACCTCCTCATCATCCCGATGTGTCACCGGCGGAATGCGACCTGCACGGTCACGCAGCTCTGCCAGGACAGACGGCTTTTCCATTGTTTTCTCACGGTCAGGATCATCCTTTCCACGGTCATCCATATTCAGCAGTACGTCCAGTTCTGCCAGTCTTGCGCTCTTCTCTGCCAGTTCTGCCTCCTGGGGAAACGGCTTTCCAAGCTCGGCCTGCGCCGCTTCCTGCTGGCTTCTAAGACTGTCCAACTGCTGTTCCGCCTTTTCCAGCCTTGCAGGAATCCCGGCAAGAGCATTGTCCAGACGCTGGATATTGCCCGCCGCACTGGTTCCGATGGGCACTCGGTGGGTCATCTCGCCTTTCAGCAGTACCTGATACTCTTTCTGGAAGTTGTCAAACGCAAGTTCCATCTTGAAACCACGATAACTGCCAAGCGGCACCGGCTCCAAACTCTGATTGGCTTTACAGACCGCAAGGATTGCTTCACCGGCCTCTGCCTTTTCGGTAAATCGTGTGCCATTCACCTCCATACCGCAGAACCCTTCTTCCGGCAGCGGATGTGCCGCCACCGTCCGAATATCCGACTGAAAGCCCTTGATGAACCCTTGCGTTTTCTCAATCTCCGCAGGGAAATATTTCATCAGCTTATCTTCCAATCGGTACTGCTGGCTCTGATGGTCTGCCTTCAATACCTTCAGCCTTGCAACATCCACATCCAAGTCCATTTTTTCCTTGATCTGCGGGTCTCCTGCACAAAGTGCCTTGATCTCCGCATAGGAAAGTGCCTGTTCATCCACATCATCACAGGAACGCACCGGAGATTTGCTGGTCATGATCTGACTGATAAACTTCTGCTTATTCTCCAGTGTCTGATAGAGGTAGGCATCAAAGGTTCCTTCCGTCACATACTGATAAACCTGCACTTCTTTGTTGCGGTTGCCCTGACGGATGATACGGCCATTTCTCTGGGTCATGTCCGCAGGCCGCCAGCCCACATCCAGATGATGCACGGCCACCAGCCTGTCCTGCACGTTCGTGCCTGCACCCATCTTCTGTGTCGAACCTAACAACACCCGCACCTGCCCGGTACGGACTTTGGCAAACAAATCTTTCTTTTTTGCCTCGGTATCAGCATCATGGATAAATGCGATTTCTTCTTCCGGTACACCGGCCTGGATGAGTTTGGCGCGGATATCCTCATAGACATTGAAGGTTCCATCGTTTTTCGGCGTGCTGAGGTCGCAGAACAGCAGCTGGGTCAGCTTATCCGACTGTCCTTCCTCATAAATCCGAAGCACATTCCGTACACAGGCATTGAGCTTACTGTTGGGGTCATCCGGCAGGAGCGGATTCATCAGCCGCTGATCCAATCCCAGTTTTCTGCCGTCCGATGTGATTTTCAGCATGTTATCGACCGATGGGTCTACCACACCGGAATGCACAGCCGCCGCCCGTTCCGAAAGCTCCGCTACCATCGCCTGCTGATGTTCCGAAGGCTGCACCACCACGGTTTCAAACTTTGCCTCCGGCACCGGCAGATGCAGCTGATCGGAAGTCTTGATATCCGCCACTTCCTTGAACATGTTCATCAGCTCCGGCAGGTTGAAGAACTTTGCAAATCTCGTTCTTGCCCGGTATCCGGTTCCTTCCGGTGCCAGCTCAATGGCCGTGGTGGTCTCACCAAAAGTAGAAGCCCAGCTGTCGAAATGGGTCAGCCCTTTCTGCTGCAATGTGCCATACTGGAGATAGCGCATCATGGTGTAAAGCTCCGTCATGCTGTTGCTGACCGGGGTGCCGGTCGCAAAAATGATGCCGCGCCCGCCTGTCAACTCGTCCATATACTGGCACTTCATAAACATATCTGAAGATTTCTGCGCTTCCGATGTGGATAAGCCTGCGACATTGCGCATTTTTGTGTAGAGGAACAGGTTCTTGAACGCGTGTGCCTCGTCTACGAACAGCCGATCTACGCCCAGCTGCTCAAAGGTAATCACATCGTCCTTACGGTCGGTTGCCCGGAGTTTCTCCAATCTCGCCTCCAATCCTTTCCGGGTCTTTTCCATCTGCTTGATGGAGAAACGTTCGCCATTCTGGGATTTCATCTCAGCAATGGCGTTTTCGATTTCATCAATCTGGGCAGTCAAAATCCTCTCCTGCCGTTCTGCGGACACCGGGATTTTCTCAAACTGAGAATGCCCGATGATGACAGCATCGTAATCGCCAGTGGCAATTCGTGCACAGAACTTCTTTCTGCGAGCAGTTTCAAAGTCCTTTTTGCTTGCCACCAGCAGTTTTGCGCTCGGATACAGGCGCAGAAACTCATTGGCCCACTGAAGGGTCAAATGATTCGGAACAACGAACATGGATTTCTGGCACAGTCCCAGCCGTTTTGCCTCCATAGCAGAAGCTGCCATCTCGAAGGTCTTGCCGGCACCCACTTCGTGGGCCAGCAGCGTATTGCCGCCGTACAGCACATGAGCGATGGCATTCTGCTGGTGTTCCCGCAGCCGGATTTCCGGATTCATGCCGCCAAAGCGGATATGGGAACCATCGTACTCACGGGGACGAGTACTGTTGAACAACTCATTATACTTTTCCACAAGTTCCGCACGACGATAAGGGTCTTTCCACACCCAGTTCTGGAACGCATCCTTAATGGCCTGCTGTTTCTGCTGGGCGAGAGTGGTCTCCTTTTTATTCAGAACTCGCTTTTGCTTGCCGTCTGCATCCTCCACCGTATCGTAGATACGGATATCCCGCAGATTCAGCGTATCCTCCAGAATCCGGTAGGCGTTGGCTCGGCTGGTGCCGTAGGTCATATAGGCATGGACATCATTCCGGCTCGGTGTACTCTTGCCGGTGATCTGCCATTCTGCCGTCATGGGAGAGAATTTCACTTCAATGTTTCGGCGCAGGTAAAACGGCGGTTCAAAGGTTTCTTCCATAAACTGCTGGATATAATCCCGATTGACCCATGTGGCACCAAGGCGCACATCAATCTCCGACGCATCCAGGTCTTTCGGCTGTGCTTTCTTCAAATATTCCGTGTTCACCGCAAAGGCAGAGTCCGAAGCCGCAGCCAGTTCTGCCACACGGAGCTTTTCACGGACATTGCCGGACAGATATTCGTCAGCTGTTACCCAGCCGTTTTCCTCGCCGCCCTGCGTCATCGGGTCTTTGAAAATGACACCATGCAGTTCCTGCCGGATTTTTTCATATTCTCCCGGTGTACCTAAAAGCTCCGACATATAGGGCAAATCCACTCTGCCGCGCTCTCCGATAGAGATTGCCAGAGCTTCTGCCGGAGTATCTACGCTGGTAACAGCCCGTTCCGGTCGAATCGTCCGTTTGGTGAACATATCTGCCTTGGATTCCAGCCTGCCGTTTTCATCCACATTTTCCAGAGAGCAGAGCAGATAATAAGATGAATCTTCCGAAAAAGCCTGTGCATTTGCACGAGAGTTGATAAGCCCGTACTGATCTGCAAATCGGTCATAAGCTACATTCAATTCCCGCTGTTTCTGGGCAATCGCGTCCTCCGGATAATCGTTCAGCTGGTAGTCAATCAGTTCCTGCACGATGGTGCGAAGCTCCACCATGCCCTTGATCCTGCCGGTGGCCGTCGCAGAAAGGTCAGCTTTCCGCATGATGCTGTTCTCACGGAAGTAGACATCTCCATCCACCACTGCATAGGAGAAGTTCTTTACATTGGGGTCTGCCGGAATGGTTTCGCCCTGCAAGGACAGCTCTTCCTCCGGTGCCAGCTCCTGCGCTTCATAATGACCGCTGATGTGCTGCACAGCCTCATGCAGCTGATCTCCCAAATCCGCATCCGGAATCGGAATGACTGTACATTCTTCCTTGCCGTACTGGGTGCTTTCCGTTGTAATCTCGCCCAGCACCATTTCCGGGTGGTCAGCAAAGTAGCTGTTAAGGGTAATGCCCTCCGAAGTCAGCCCCAGATGCACCCAATCCGGTTCGATATCAATGGGATGGTCTCTCTTTTGCAGGAAAATGATATCCGACACTACATCTGTACCGGCATTGGCGCGGAATGCGTTGTTGGGAAGTCGGATAGCTCCCAGCAGTTCTGCCCGCTGCGCCAGATACTTTCGCGCGTCCGGATTCTTGGAATCCATCGTATAGCGGCTGGTAACAAAAGCCACGATGCCACCGGGACGAACCTGATCCAATGCCTTGGCAAAGAAATAGTTGTGGATAGAAAAACCGAGCTTATCATAGGGTTTATCGCTGACACGGTAGTTGCCAAATGGCACATTGCCCACGGCCAGATCATAGAAATCGCGGCGGTCGGTGGTTTCAAAACCTGCCACCTTGATTTCTGCCTGCGGATACAGCTTCTGCGCAATTCGTCCTGTGATGGAATCCAGTTCCACACCATACAGTCTGCTTTCCAGCATGGAATCCGGCAGCATACCGAAGAAGTTGCCGACACCCATCGACGGTTCCAGAATATTGCCTTTCTCAAATCCCATACCGTCCAATACTTCATAGATTGCACGGATCACGGTAGGGCTGGTGTAATGCGCATTCAAAGTCGAAGCCCTGGCTGCGGCATATTCTTCTTCCGTAAGAGCTGCTTTCAGCTCCTTATATTCGCCTGTCCAGGCAGTTTTCTCTGCATCAAAGGCATCTGCCAGTCCGCCCCAGCCGACATAATTGGCCAGCGTTTCCTGCTCCTCCGGTGTCGCATCCCTGTGCTGGTTTTCCAAGGTTTTCAGCATATAGATGGCATCCATGTTGGCACGGAATTTCTGCTTTGGGCTGCCTTCACCGAGATGAAAGCTGTTGATGCGGTAGTTTTCTGCATGAGTGCTCTCCGGTTCTGTCTCCGGGATAGTCAAGTGCTGTTCTTCACTTTGCTTTTCTCTGCCAGGATTCAGATCAACCACCAGATTGTGCAGGTGAACATTTTCCTCATGCCCCAAAAGTCTTGCCAGATTCTCCTTGCTTTCCGAGCGGAAGATCG
>ERZ1023974.38-NODE-38-length-90314-cov-31.626320_pt1 | contig 90314 bp, 83 predicted proteins | sample MGYA00380432_ERZ1023974 | MGnify/ENA primary metagenome ERZ1023974 (study PRJEB33179, sample SAMN07449058) | human gut metagenome | biome: Human-gut; feature: Human associated habitat; material: Faeces | host: Homo sapiens | place: India:Kasaragod | collected...
TAAGTCCTTTAAAATAATGGATTTACGAAATTTCTGTGTCTCCTACTAAGAGATATAGAAATCGGAGCTGTTAGGGGAGAGTAAATGAAATTTACAGGCAACCGACAGTTCTAAGGGTTGCAGATGCCGATGCTCTTGGATCAGGAGTATATCTGTGATTAGAAGTCTCGTGGGGGAGATAGACTAACCAACCCTCTGTTGCCAAGTGTCATGAAACTAAAAAATCACGATACGGGGGAATGGAAGGTATGTGCCTAAACGCCACATAAAAACAGAAGATGACGGAGCAAGATAGCATAAAGCATTGGTACGCTTTCAAGATCTTTTTTAGTAAAGGAGAACCTGTCAAGGAGTATTTCGCCTCTAAGGGCATGGAGTATTTCTATGAAGTGAAGAAGGCTGAAAAGACACGCGATGGACGGAAGATCATGGTTGAAGAACCCGTCATTCCGAGCCTGATATTCCTTTACGCCACGCAAACAGAAGCTGAAAAAACAGAAACCAAGTTCTTTAATAAAATCATGCTCTATAAGCATTTCGACGCCAATCAAAGACGTGTCCCTTCTCCCATTTCCGATCGCGAGATGACCGTCTTCAAGATTGTCGCCGAGTCTGGCGTCGAAGGCCTCGACTTCTACGACGAGTTTGTAGATAAGTTCACCAAGGGCGATAAAGTCCGCGTTATTGACGGTGTTTTCAAAGGCGCCGAGGGCCACATCGTCCGCATCAAGAAGAACCACCGCCTCTGCGTCTGCATCACCGGCCTTTGCGCCGTGGCAACGGGCTACATACCCAAAGCCTTTTTAGAAAAGATATAAGAAGAATTAATACAAAAGAAAACAATATGCGTGAATTCAAAAATATCAAGGTCGCCGTGGCCGGCACAGGCTACGTTGGCCTGAGCATTGCCACCCTGCTGGCCCAGCACCACCATGTGACGGCCGTTGACGTCATTCCCGAGAAAGTCGAGAAACTCAACCGCCGCGTCTCGCCCATCCAGGACGACTACATCGAGAAATACCTCGGCGACCGCAGCCTCCTGCCATGCGTGGGCCCCGATGAGGCTGAGCAGCCAGGCCATGGCACCCTCGTCGCCACCCTCGACGGCAAGTCGGCCTATGCCGACGTCGACTTCGTCGTGATCGCCGCCCCCACCAACTACGACCCCGTGAAGAACTACTTCGACACCACCCACGTCGAGGAAGTCATCGACCTCGTGCTGGCCGTCAACCCCAACGCCGTGATGATCATCAAATCGACCATCCCCGTGGGCTACACCCGCAGCCTCTACCTCCGCTATGCGCGCCAGGGCGTGAAGCAGTTCAACCTCCTCTTCTCTCCCGAGTTCCTCCGCGAGAGCAAGGCCCTCTACGACAACCTCTACCCGAGTCGCATCATCGTCGGCTACCCGAAGCAGATGAACCACCCCGACTTCGCCGATGAAGACCAGGCCATCGCCTCCATCGCCGACGTCGATCGCCTCCGCCAGGCTGCCGGCACCTTCGCCGCCCTGCTCGTAGAAGGCGCCATCGGCAATGGCGACACCTTCACCTTCGACGGCCCGCTCCCCATCGCCGACGGCGTCTGCCCGCGCGAAAAGACCAAGGGCATCCCCGTCCTGGGCATGGGCATGAAGGAGGCCGAGGCCGTGAAACTCTTCGCCAACACCTACCTCGCCCTCCGCGTCAGCTACTTCAACGAGCTCGACACCTACGCCGAGGTCAAGGGCCTCGACAGCCGCGCCATCATCGAGGGCGTGGGCCTCGATCCCCGCATCGGTACCCACTACAACAACCCCTCCTTCGGCTACGGTGGCTACTGCCTCCCGAAAGACACGAAGCAGTTGCTCGCCAACTACCAGGACGTGCCCCAGAACATGATGACCGCCATCGTCGAGTCCAACCGCACGCGCAAGGACTACATCGCCGACGCCGTGCTGACCAAGGCCGGTTGGTACGCCTACAGCGCCAACAACCAGTATGGCAGCGAGGGTAGGGGAGAGGCCCCCGTCATCGGCGTCTATCGCCTGACGATGAAGTCCCACTCCGACAATTTCCGCCAGTCCGCCATCCAGGGCATCATGAAGCGTGTCAAGGCCAAGGGCGCCGAGATCATCATCTACGAGCCCACGCTCCCCGACGGCACCACCTTCTTCGGCAGCCTCGTCGTCAACGACCTCGCCACCTTCAAGTCCCGCAGCAAGGCCATCATCGCCAACCGCTTCGACGACTCCCTCCGCGACGTCGCCTCCAAGGTCTATACCCGCGACATCTTCCGCCGCGACTAGCGTTATTATATAAAGACAACTAATACAACTTTTACAATATTTTACAACCAAGATACCTTAGCAGGATATAGACAGTGCAAACTGTCCTCTTTGTTGTATTTTGTTGTTTCCCTTGCAGCAGGTTTGTGTCACGCGTAGCGTGTTGTCCCGGCGAAGCATAGTTATACGTTGTACTTGTTGTTCAAGTTGTTTTCCCTATATCAGCAAGAAGACGCAGCAACGACGGGCAGCTTTTCCTGAAATGCTTAATTTTAATTAAATGCGGATGTTCTTGTGGCATGAATACGGAAAAATCCGTACCTTTGTCAGAAAGAAACAAAGTGCTTAGATTATGGCAACATTGACATTGCAAATTGACAACCCCTCCATCATGGCACATCTGAAAGCTGTACTTAAAGCTATTCAGGGTGTTAAGGTGTTGAGTTCGGATGAGACGTTGGTCGATGACGCAACTACCGACCAGCCCAATGCTACGACTTTGGCAGCTATGAAAGAAGCTGAAGGAAGCACAGATGCTGGAGTCGTTCGCATGGATAGTTTGCAAAGTTTTATGGCTTCAATGGACTAAGCATGAAAGAAGTGTTAGTTTCTTTTTGTATTCATTTCTAATAAAACTAACTCTGCAAGGATATAGACAGTGCAAACTGTCCTCTTTGTTGTATTTTGTTGTTTCCCTTCCAGCAGGTTTGTGTCACGCATAGCGTGTTGTCCCGGCGAAGCATAGTTATAAGTTGTACTTGTTGTTCAAGTTGTTTTCCCTATATCAGCAAGAAGACCCAGCAAGAAGCCGCAGCATAAAGTATTAACGAATCAATTAACGCCCGATTAACGGCGATTCATGTAAAACGGCAGCTCGCCTGCCAACCACTATCCCAAAAAACGAATTTTATGAGCAAACAAAACATTGCCCTCATCACGGGCGTGACCGGCCAGGACGGCTCCTACCTCGCAGAACTCCTCCTCGACAAAGGCTATGACGTCCATGGCGTCATCCGCCGATCCTCCGTCGATTACCGCGAGCGCATCGCCCACCTCGAGGGCCGCCCCCACTTCCACCTCCACTACGCCGACCTCGGCGACTCCATGTCCATTGTCGGCGTCGTCGCCGACGTGCGCCCCACGGAGATCTACAACCTCGCCGCCCAGAGCCACGTGCAGGTCAGCTTCGACTCCCCCGAGTTCACCGCCGATGTCGATGCCGTCGGCGTCCTCCGCATCATCGAGGCCGTCCGCAAGGTAGGCCTCGCCAATAGCTGCAAGATCTACCAGGCCTCCACCTCCGAGCTCTACGGCAAGGTCGAGGAAGTGCCCCAGAACGAGAACACCCCTTTCCACCCCTTCAGCCCCTACGCCGTCGCCAAGCAGTACGGCTTCTGGATCATCAAGGAGTACCGCGACGCCTACGGCATGTTCTGTTGCAACGGCATCCTCTTCAACCACGAGAGCGAGCGCCGTGGCGAGACCTTCGTCACGCGTAAGATTACCCTCGCCGCCGCCCGTATCGCCCAGGGCCTGCAGGACAAACTCTACCTCGGCAACCTCGACTCCCTTCGTGACTGGGGCTACGCCAAGGACTACGTCGAGTGTATGTGGCTCATCCTCCAGGCCCGCCAGCCCGAGGACTTCGTCATCGCCACGGGCGTACAGCACAGCGTCCGCGAGTTTGCCCAACTCGCCTTCCACTATGTCGGTATCGAACTCCAATGGGAGGGCGAAGCCGAGCACGAGAAGGGCATCTGCGTCAGCGGCCCCGACCACCTCGTCGGCAAGACCCTCGTCGAGGTCTCCCCCGACTTCTACCGCCCCACCGACGTCGTCAACCTCTGGGGCGACCCGACGAAGGCCCGCGCCAAACTCGGCTGGAACCCCAATACCACTACCTTCGAGGAACTGGTGAAGATCATGGTCGATCACGACATGGCAAAGGTTGCCTCCGAGGGCGCCGCCGCCAAGGTGCGCATGAACCTCGCCGAATACCTGGAGAAAGGCATTGTGAAATGATGAAAACGATCGACAGACGCCACGCCGTCCCCTTCGCGCTGGTCACGAGCATGTTCCTCCTCTGGGGCCTTGCCAACAACATGACCGACACGCTGCTTGCCGCCTTCAAGCGCATCATGTCCATGAGCGACACGCAGACCTCCCTCATCCAGTTCGCCTTCTACGGCAGCTACTTCTGCTTCGCCCTGCCCGCGGCCCTCTTCATCCGTCGCAGGAGCTTCAAGTCGGGCATCATCCTCGGCCTGCTCCTCTATGCCGCCGGTGCGATGCTCTTCCTGCCTGCTGCCCGCGTCGCGAGCTACGGCTTCTACCTCGTCGCCATCTACGTGATGGCCGGCGGCTGCAGCGTCCTGGAGACCACGGCCAACCCCTACGTCATGAGCATGGGCGACCCGCGCACGGCCACGCGCCGCCTCAACATCGCGCAGAGCTTCAATCCCGTCGGCTCCATCCTCGGCATCCTGATGAGCAAGTACTTCATCCTCGACGACATCAGCCTCTACTCCATCAGCGGCACCTACGCCGCCCTCGGCCTCGTCCTGCTCGGCATCCTCGTGGTGATGCTCTTCGCCCGCATGCCCTCGGGCAAGGACGACGACCGCGGCGACAGCGTCGGGGCCAGCTTCCGCCGCCTCCTCTCCAACCGCCTCTACCGCCGTGGTGTGGTCGCCCAGTTCTTCTACGTCGGCGCGCAGATTGGCGTGTGGAGCTTCACCATCCGCCTGGTGATGCAGGAGACGGGCCGTCTGGAGGCCGCCGCCAGCAGCATCTACCTGATCTCCATCGTCGGCCACTGCCTCTCCCGCTTCATCTACACGGGACTGATGCGCTGGTTCTCCCCCTCGCGCCTCCTCACCTTCGGCGGCGTGATGTCCGCCCTGTTGAGCCTCACGGTCGTCCTGAGCGCCGGCACGGGCTGGCTCTGCATTACCTCGCTGGTCCTCATCAGCTCCTTCATGAGCCTGATGTTCCCCACCATCTACGGCATCGCCCTTGGCGGCATCATGCGTGGCGACCACCCCGGCGACTCGAAGATCGGAGCCAGCGGCCTGATCATGTCGATCCTCGGAGGCGCCCTCCTCACCCCGCTCCAGGGCATGGTCTCCGACCACACCAACATCTATACCTCCTACGCCGTCCCCGCCTTCTGCTTCGTGGTCGTGACCGCCTACGCCGTCTATGCCCACTGCTGCAAAGCCACGCTGTAGCCGTCTGTAGCATCCGCGCCCTGATCCCCGAAGCAAGGGAGTTCTAACGACCGACTAGTTGTTCTTTGTTGTTTCCCCTGCAGCAGGTTTGTATCACGCGTAGCGTGTTGTCCCGGCGAAGCATAGTTATAAGTTGTACTTGTTGTTCTGGTTGTTTTCCCTATATCAGCAGCTTCATCAGCAAGAAGCCCCAGCAAGGACGAGCCGCTTTTCCTGAAAAAGCGGCCGCAAAAAGTTGTTCTTTGTTGTTTCCCTTTCAGCAGGATTGTCTGAATCACAGATTGTTACATGTTGTACTTGTTGTTCTAGTTGTTTTCCCTATCAGCAAGTAACGTCCCTATACTCCCGCTCCGCATGAAAGCAAGGACACGCCTTGCGCGGGTCGAACGTATGATGCGACACGACGATCGCCCGTGGATACCGCCCCTTGAGCTCCCGCACCAACGTGAGCAGCGCACGCTTCTGCGCCTCCGTCCGCGTGTCCGCCGGCCTACCCTGGGCGTCCAAGCCACCCTCGTAGCAGACCCCGATGCTATGCCTGTTGTGGTTCAGGCAGTGCGCCCCCACCTTCGCCTCGGGCCGCCCCCGCTCTACGGTTCCGTCCCGCCGCACCACATAGTGGTAGCCGATGCCACTCCAGCCCCGTTTGCGGTGCCAAGAGTCAATCTGTTGCGCGCTCGACGTCTGGCTGGGCCGTACCGCCGAGCAATGAATAATGATCAAAGTGATAGTTCTCATAGAAATTCAAGTGAGAGGTCACGACCCCTCCATCTTCCGTCAACGAGTTGAGGGCCGATGTGCAGAGGCCGTGACCACGAGTTAGAGATTAGAGTTGCGTGATGGCTCCACCCGCTGCGCCGGTGATCACCATTTCAATGATTCGCAGCACATACAGTGCCACACGTTTCCAGTTCACTTTCATACGCGATGTTTTAAGATAGATGAATAGAATAAACTTCATACACTGCTTGATTAGTCACCCAAGGTGCCACCGTCCTCGCCACTGCTCGGCGGATTGGTGATTCCCGTGTCCGTCTTGCCGTCCTCACCCGTGTTGCTTCCTGCGCCACCCGACGGGTTGGAAGGCTCACCGGTGTTCTCGCCCGTACCCTCAGAAGGATTAGAAGGCTTTCCCGTGTTGCCACCACCGTTGCCAGGACCCTTCTTCACGGCCTCGATGTCGATCACGTTCTCACCCTTCTTCTCTGCCTTCAAGGCAGCAGTTTGCAGCGATCGGCTCGCTACCGGGTTGAAGGCCGCGCGTCCGATGAGGTTCTCGAAGTCCGTACCCGGCGTGAAGATGATATTCACTGCCGTGATGTTCTTCGAGGTGAACGTCTCACAGCTCTCCGCCCCTTCGCTGCTGATGGATAACCAGAAGTTGCCGAGCTCATCGAGCATCACCTTCTTGCCCTCGAGCAGTTGCTCCACGAGACACGAGCACATGTCGCTCAGTACGCCCTTCACCTGTCCACGCTTGTAGCCACCATGCTCGGCGATGTGGGCCACGAAGTCGCGAAACGACATCACCTCCTTCACCTGCGCCTTGGCATACGCCTTCTCGGGGAGATTCGGCTTCAACGAATTACGCATCATGTACACACTGTAATTGATCATACGCTTGCCCATCGTCGGTATGGGACTTGATGTTTACGCAAGCAGTCATTGCGCCCGACAGAATTGGTTGTTGTTTCCTGACTGCGATGCAAAGGTACTAAGTTGAGAAGCCGAAATCAAATCTATTCATAACCGTTTACAATCCGTTTACAATCCATTCACAATCCGTTCATAATCGGTCTGATTTAGCTCAGAAATCACCCCCGATGGACGTGAAAGACGGATTTCTCGGTGCCTATATATAGATAAGGAGAAAAACCTCCCCAACTACCCAAAAAAATGAAGTTATATTCATCGGCCTACGAAGTTATATTCATCGGCCTACGAAGTTAACTTCATCGGGCTTCGAAGTTAACTTCATCGAGCAGCGTACTTCAGCCCCTCTATCGTGTATCCATAATCCAAAACAAATATTCAACCTTTTATGTGTGATTTGACCATCAATATTTACGGCGGAAACAACCAGATTCTGCCCAACGCCACCGAGGCTGTACAAAACCTCTATGTCTATGATCATGCCAACAAACTGCAGGTCGTCCAGACTACCAGCGACGCTCTTTCTTCTGAGGCAGAAAAGCTCTCTCGCTACATTGACAAGGACCATATCCCGGCGCACCTCAACAAGATTCGCGCGTGCAACAACGCCACCGATTTGGCCCAGGTCGTCGTCTCCCTGCTCGATCAAGAGCCCAAGCTCACCGAAGAGACCATTGTCAAGGAGAGCTTCATTCAATGCCTGCTTCCTTTCGCCATCAACATCACCACGGGAAGAAGTGTGAACAACATTCGCGCCCGCATCAACGATGCCTTGGAGGCCCGTCACAGGTCCCGCCCATGACGAAAAGTAGTAACGATGATTAATGTCCGATTAACGGCGATTCATGTGAAAAACCCTGGCGGCTTGCCAGCCACAGTCCTTCCGAAGCCTTGTTCATGTTGTTTCCTTTGCAGCAGGATTTCTGTCCATCCAGCAGCCTTGCCGAAGGCGTTGTTATTTATTGTACTTGTTGTTCTAGTTGTTTTCCCTTATCAGTAAGTAATATCCCCATCCGAGTGGCGGCATAGCGCAGAGCGATACTGCGGTGGGGAACAATGTCGTATTACAGTCCTTGTGACAGGTGCTGCAGGCTTTATTTGCAGCAACCTTGTCAAGCGACTCTTCCACGATCTCAAGAATCACCCATGGGTAAAATGATACATACCACATTGCATCCTATATGAGCAACTGTAAACGATAATAGTTAGGCGGAAAATTTGCATATACAAAATAAAATGAGTAATTTTGTCACCAAATGATATTATGTCACCAATATAATGCAGTGATATGACCAATAAGGATTTTTGGAAATCAATATCAACCATTATCAACAATGGATTTGATAAAGATGGAATAATAAAACTCGAAGATTATGCAGAACAGTTTTTCAACAAGCAATTATTATTTAAACGCTACTCACCAAGCGAACAGCATGGCTGCGCAACGGGAGGTAGCTTCCATGTTGTTGCATCCATACTCGCGGGAGCAGAAACTCCAACAAATCAACTCACTGCGCCAGAAGGCAGCTTCAAAAGAGATTGTCAACGAGCAGAGGCGCAAGCAGCAGTTATAGAACAATGGGCTAAAACTACAGGCTGTTGGGTTGATGGTGTTGATAAAGATTTTGAACAAACATTCGGTGAACAACTTGCCGAAGGTGGAGAAGCGCATGTGTATGACAATGGGAATACAATTATCAAACGAATAGGTCTTGATTATTACATTCTTCCAGTGTTGGCACTTGATCGGATAACCCTTCATAATACGTTGTTTCCAGAAACGCGACTAACTGTATTAGGTTTTGGTAGAACTATTGATGGTGATTTTCAAATTATAGTGCAACAGCCGTTTATACATGGTACGGCACTTTCTGATGACGAGATACGTGATTATGTAGAGTCACTTGGTTTTAAACTTATAAATCCTCGCAATTGGACTTATGCCACACCGAGTATTTACCTTAGTGACATGCATGATGAGAATCTTATCAAGTCGCCCCAAGGCAATATATTCGTTATTGATTGTGACATTCGCATAAATACGCCCAATCTTAAATCAGAAGGAGTACGTAAACTTTCAAATGAAGTAGAGTTCATAGTATGATTTTTATTCCCCATCCGAGTGGCGGCATAGCGCAGAGCGATACTGCGGTGGGGAACAATGTCGTAATACCGTCCGAATGACGGTACCCCAAAATATTAACGACGATTAATGTCCGATTAACGGCGATTAATGTGAAAAACCCTGGCGGCTTGCCCGCCACCAACACCCCTTATGCTATAAGCGCGCGTTAAAAACCGAGAAACCCTTGGTCGTTTAGCAATAAAGTCGTACTTTTGCCAAATTAAAGAAAGGAATAATCGTCATGAAGACAATAGATCAGATACTAAAGATAAAAGCAGTTGTGCTTTACATCCTGAAGGCATTCCCAGAGGGAGTGGACTACATCCACCTCTTTAAGGTCATGTACTTTGCCCAGCAAAACCAGCTGAAAGAGTACGGCTTGCCCATCATCTACGATACTTTTGTGGCACGGAAGCATGGTCCTGTTCCGACGTTGACTTACAAGGTGTTGCGTGGAGTAGAAGGAAAGGCTGAGATATCTTCACCGGAGTTGAAAGACTTCGCCGACTCATTGAAAGTCGAACTATCACAGGACGGCCATCAACTTATTCTTGCTTCAAAGCAAGCTGTTTGCGATATGGACGAACTCTCAGTAGCTGACGTCAAGATGCTTGATAAGTGGATAGACAAATGCAAAGGCGTAGATTCCTTTGATTTGTCAGACAAGTCGCATGAGGACAAAGCATGGAAGCGCGCAAAGCGACAAGCAGATAAAACAGGCGAGGATACAAAGATCACGATGTATGAAATGGCAGATGCTGCAGGTGCCAGCAAAGCAATGTTGGCCGTTATTCGTGAGCGTCAATCCGTTCAAAAAGCGTTGTCATGGACTTAAGGGAAGTGCTAGGACATCGTCCTTGCGAAGCCTTGTTCATGTTGTTTCCCTTGCAGCAGGATTTCTGTCCACCCAAGTGCCTTGCCGAAGGCGTTGTTATATATTGTACTAGTTGTTCTAGTTGTTTTCCCGCATCAGTAAGTAATATCCTCATCCGAGTGGCGGCATAGCGCAGAGCGATACTGCGGTGGGGAACAAAGTCGTATTACCGTCCGAACGACGGTACCCCAAAATATTAACGACAGATTAATGTCCGATTAACGGCGATTAATGTGAAAAGCCCCGGCGGCTTGCTCGCCACCAAAATCCAATCCATGTAGGACGTTCCCTTTTATAAAGAGTAACGCACCGCATGAACACTAATCACAAAAATCGCTAAAATCCTTTGTGATGTTAAATATTAGCCTTACCTTTGCTGCTCAACAGAAATGGCAATAACGATGAACGGTGCTGAATGTATTAAAAAGTTGTCTCCTGTTCTATTTTGGGACATAGACAAATCACAGGCTGACATGGACAAGTATCAGTCCTTCTTTGTTCAGCGGGTTCTGGAGTATGGCAATTGGAATGATTGGAAACTTCTGCTGAGCTACTATGGCAAGGATCAGATCGTGGAAATCTGTAAACGGTTGCGTTCGCTCGACTCGATATGCCTTTCGTACATTTGTGCTATTTCAAATACAAAAAAGGAGGAATACAGATGTTATCGTATGAAACAATCGCCATATAGGTCTGACATTCAGGAGCATAAAAGTAGTCAAGGTTAGACAATTACAATAACAAACTATCCCCATCCGAGTGGCGGCATAGTGCAGAGCGATACTGCGGTGGGGAACAATGTCGTATTACCGTCCGAATGAGGGTATCCCAAAATATTAACGACAGATTAATGTCTGATTAACGGCGATTAATGTGAAAACCCTTTGGCAGCTTGTCTGTCAACCATCCTTACATAGTAAAATCTCAAGCCATTAGAAGTAAACGACGCTATTTGTGTCTCTCCATTATGAAACCTAAAAAAACACACACACAAGCGATTCATGTGCAATCGCATGACTGGGCAACCGAAAATCAGCAGCTTCGCAAAGAACTTCTAGCTCGCGAAAAGCGAATAGAGACACTGGAGGCTATGGCGTCAACCCTGAACAACCAGCTATCCGAAAAGATAGACCAAATAAACGACCTGATGCAGAAGATGATCTCCTTTATGACAACCAATAGGGACGCAACCCTTTTGGATTCTCTTCGCCAATCAGTAGTCGCTGAGATTCGTGCAGAATTTGAAGCCCGTGAACAAAAGATGAAGGATGCATACGCCCACGAACGGGAGAAACTTACTTCTGACCTTAATGCCCGTTTAGCTATCTGTCAGGACGAGCTTGATCGTTTGAAAGGCAAATTGATGAGCAAAGCAATAAATGGCTAATCACCAAAACGCTTGTAGAGTTGAGCGTAAAAACTATAGTGTAATCGCTGATTCAATACAAAATGTGTTTGAAAATCTCATTAAAAACTTAATAAAATAGACTTGATGGAAAAGTCACAAAATACCGCGCTCCTTTATAGTCTCCAGGATTATATCGGAGCATTCAGAATTCTTGATGCTTTGCCCTATTCCGCAATTTGTCCCGAGCATGTCAAGCCGTTTGTTGACACTGAAAACTACCTGTTGTCAACGATTGAGCTTGCTAAGCAGGAGTACCAATCATCACAAGCTAAAAGCCTATATGGTTTGTATGTAGGTGCGGAATCTGCAATAAAGGCAGCAAATGAGACCCTGAAAGCTGAGGGTAAGGATAGAAAAGTTGAGATGTATGCCAACTTTTTTGATAAGTGAGATTAATGAAAGCCCACTCTCAAATTGCCGAGCGAAGAAAATGTACGTAATGTTTAAAACAAGTGAGATTTTAACAACTCAGCATGTAATTATTTGTAAAAGAGCCTATACAAAGGGCTATGCCCTAAATTGAGCGCTAATCACAATTCGTGAAAATAAGAATTTGATTATCAGGTATGTATGAAAATTTATGATCTTTTCAAGGGTGCAGCCTGTTGGTTGTTATGGATATTCACAAGATTGTTTATAGCAATTTTCATTCCATATAAAACTCTATTAAAACGAAAATTTATAGTAAGAACCATATTGTGGTTAGTCTTTTCTATATGCTTTTCGTTGATAGGAACTATCATTAACATCATTAAATTTGCGGTGTTCAATATCCCAGCAACATCTTTTGTTGCTAAATGTTTTTGGGAAAGAGTAGAGGCTGCGATATATCTTGATAGTCGTAGTGGTACATTTTACACGTTCTCAATTGTATTGGTAGCTTCCATTTTGTATCCATTGTTTGAGAGTTTTGTTAAACATGAGTGGCATTATACACATCTTCGTGTTATTACAATAATCATCGGTATTTTGTTAGTGGCTTTGGGAGGTGTGTTTTATTCTTTTTCCACGATAGGAACGACTCACATAGATATGCAGAATATTTCAGTTTGTAATGATGTGTGGCAGAAGTTTTTTTTCTTTTCAGCCATTTTATTGGCTGCTTATTCGTATGGTTTGGGGCTTTTAAAAGAGGACGAAAACCATCCGCAATTAGATGATTATTCTGATAAAGAAAACAAAGATGTCGAAAAGTTAGAAGAAAAGGCCAGTAGCATAACGTCTGAACAAAAAGACAAAGAGGAGGTAGCATTATGAATCAAGAGTTTCCTGTACTACCAGTAGAACAACCAATTGGAGTATTCTATATTGCATCTATTCCTGCTGATATTTTGCTTAAAACTCTTAAAAATGTTCATCGTTCTATGGGTGGAGATGGAGTGCAGAGAGATGCGAGTAAATCAAGAATAAAGGAAATAGCTTCTTTTTGTTCGAATAAAGATTCAGTGTTTCCAACTCCTATAATTGTAAGTGTATATAATAATATTGTAAAGTTGGATGAGGATGAAAATAAACTATCATTTGATGACAATTCTATTATTGGGGAAGTTTTAGATGGACAACATAGATTGTTGGGATTAGAGGATTCTGATAATTCAAACCTCTTCAATATGCCTGTTGTATTTATGTTTGGGTTGACACCAGAGGAGAAAGCATATATTTTCTCTATTATCAACAGCAAACAGACAAAAGTCAATCAAAGTCTACTTTATGACTTGTTCGAATTAACTAGTAAAAGAAGTCCGCAAAAAACGGCTCATGAGATTGCTCGTTCAATGAATAGTATGCAAGAGTCTCCATTTTTCAATAGGCTAAAAATGCTTGGAACGAAAGATGTAGGACAAGACTTAGCGACTTTATCACAAGGAACATTTGCACAAAGCATCATGTTGTTGTTTTCTAAACATCCAAATAAAGATAAAGAGAGATTGTATAATGATGAACCAATAGATCGCAATGATGGTACAGTCTTACGAATGTATTTTTATAAAGAACGTGATGAAGTTATATTGAAAGTTTTATTGAATTGTTTTACTGCATTGAGTAGGGTTTTTCGCGACGAATGGGAAACTCCTTCAAAATATATATTGTGCAAAACAACTGGTTTTAGAGGTGTAATAAAATCTTTACCTTTAATAATAAGAAAAGGTATAGAATCTAGATATTTGACAGAAGACTTCTTTAATTCATACTTCTTAAAAGTAAAAGAAAATTTAAGGGATAAGGGTAAGTCGCTAACTTCACAAGATTTTGGATCAGGTGAAACTGCTCAAAATGATTTGGCAGATTGTATCTTGGAACCGTTGAGTTCTTTTGCTTATACAGAAAATCAAGTATCTACTAATAATAGTTGAGAGTCACAAAGTAAGCACTCAAATTAGGCTCCAATTTTGAAGGGTGTAACGTAAGCACTCAAATTAGGGCTCAATTTTGAAAGTTGTAACTTTGCTGCCAAAATTTAAACATTGATTTATGTACAGCAGCGAAGATTTGGAACGATTCTATTTCCAGTACCAGACGGAAGCAATGCCGAAGGGCATCTCCATTGAACAGTTCTGTTCCCGTAATAAAGTACCTTATAACATAAGGTACAAATGGTACAAAGAAAGTGCAAATCGAATACAATCAAGCTTGCTTGAATTGTTGAGGTGCAGCTTTTCTTATCTAAGGATACACGCAACAAGATTGTGGAAGTAAAGGTGGATGGTCTTCCGGCCTCTTGTCAAAAAGATCCGAAGGAAGAAGCTCATTTACTGGAACAATCCACGACAGAGGAGAAGAGCTCTTGTGTTCGTATCCTTGTGGAGTTGCGAATGACCAACGGATTGCATATCTCCCAGAAGAACCTAAACTATCAGGAGTTGAAGCGACTGATAGAGAAGTTGGAGGGCCTATGCTTAATGTAACAGGATAACAGAATTAAGCTTGTTTGGATTCTTAAGCGTGAAGACTTTATCTAAAATATTTAACGGTTGCAGGGATTTTTTCAGCATGCGACCAGACCGAATTTTCGTGCAAATGAGTGCAGAGCCAAACTTGTTTGAGCTATGCCGAGTGCAGCCGAAAATCATGAAATAAATAGGATTGGCAATATGCCAACATTTTCGACAAATGAGTACAATGAAAGCTTGCTTTCTAATTGTCGAACGAAGAAAATGTATGTAATAGTTAAAAATTAAGCGAAATTTTAACAAATCAATATATAGGCACTTGCAAAAGTGCCTATGCAAAGGGCTATGCCCTAAATTGAGCACTAGCGTGTTAATCGAAAATAAACTATATGTCAGATAGGTTTAATAAAAAACGGATAATTAGCGGTCTAGGATGGACTACTATATCTACTATAACAAATGGGCTTGTCCAAATTCTTCGTCTTTCAATTCTTTCGAGATACTTGACAAAAGAGGATTTTGGTCTTGTTGCAATTTTGACATTAATTTTAGGACTTACCCAGGTCTTTTCTGATATGGGCTTTTCTGCCGCTATAATGTCGCAGAAAAAAATCGAGAAAAGTAATTTCTTGAGTCTATATTGGCTGCAGTTTGGAGTGTTTGTGCTGATGATGTTGGCAATATCCTTGTGTTCGCCAATTATTGCAAATTATTATGACAGCCCTGTCTTGTTAATACTTGTCCCTATTATGATGTCTGAATTGTTCTTTGTCAGTTTGGGTAAATTGTACGACACGGTTTTGCAAAAAAACATGGAGTTTCGAACTATTGCTATACGTAATATAGTAACAGCTTCTCTTTCGTTAATTATTGCAGTAATACTCGCAATGCAAGGATACGGAGTGTATAGTCTAGTTATATCAACTGTGTTGCAAACAGCGATGGTAAATGTGTGGAATCTAAAGACAGGACAGAAGCATTATAAACTTGCATTTCAAAAAATTCAATTCAAGGAAGCAAAGAACCTAATGAAGGTTGGTTATTATCAAATGGGTAGTCAAATTGTTGATTATTTTGCTTCGAAACTTGATATAATAATTATAAGTAGTACTCTTGGAGTAGGTGCTTTAGGTATCTATAATTTATCAAAGGAACTGGTGTTGAAATTTGTCATAGTTGTTAATACGATTTCCAACAAGGTAATGTTACCAGTTTTCGCTAATTTTCAAGATGATGTTAACGAATTAAAGAGAGTTTTCGTCTTATGTTTGAAGGGTACATTTTTATTTAATGCCCCAATAGTTGGCTTTGTGGTATTGTTTTCTAACTATATTGTTCTGATTTTTTATGGAAAGACTTTTTCTGAAGCAATTCCGATAGTTCAGATATTGTCAGTATGGTCGTTGTTTGTTGTGATAGGTCAACCTAATAGCTTATTAGCAATAGCGACCAAAAAAACAAATCTATCTTTTTGGTATACAATTGTTAGATTAGTTGTAATGTATCTTTTTCTCACCTTTTTTGGAAGGTTTTCGTTATTAGCATCTGCTATTACTGTCACGGTTGTGTATGTTGTAATGTTTTTTGTTAGTTGGTTTATGTACGTTCGAAAATGTATTTCGTTATCTCTTATGGAATATATACGAATTTTCAAAAAATCGTTCGTTGTAATAGCATCGGTTGTGCTTTCTCTATTCGTTATTCGAACTTCAATGGTTAGACTGAACTCCGATATTACGAATGTTATGATACTTTTTGCCTATATTTTGTTAATTATTTTATTCTTGTATTTTTCAGAGAAGGATACTATTCGCAAATTTTTAAAACGGTAATGATGTTTGAACTTACGAAATTTAACCCTTGGCTGGTAGGGTGCAACTTAATAATGATTCTTGTTGGCTATTTAATAGTCATCCCTGCATTAAAATATCCGCATCGTTTGAGCAAAACTAGACGGCGTGGAGCATATTGCATAATTGTTGTTTTTTGTGTTTTTGCTTTTTGGGGAAGTGACTTTTTTCATGTGTACGATAACTACAAAGAATTGCTCTCAACAGGGTGGACCTTGGAATCTGTTTATCAAATAATCGCTCAAGAAATCGCACCTAATAATTACTTTCTATGGCGACTTGTCGTTTGGGGATTGGCAACGATCTTAACTATAAAAGTATTTAAGCGTGTTGATATAAACCAAGATTTGGCGGTCAGTTTTTTCCTTATGATATGGATATTATGGTTCTCTTATGCACGTGTTTCATTGGCTATGGCTATGGTGTTTTTTGGCTTGGCCCTTGTGTCGAAGTCACCTAGTTCATTTTTCTCTCTTTTGTTTGGCTTGTCTTTTATTCTCTCTTCTTTGTTTTTCCATAAAAGCGCAGGTTTTATAGTTTGCATTGCATTTTTGGCCTTGTTAGTTCCCAATAAATGGAATAAAAAATGGATCCTGCTTTTATTATGCTTTCCATTGTTGGTGTATTGGGCAAGTACATATTTAAGTTCATTTCTCATTGGTGATTTATCCTCTAGTAATGATGAAATAAACTCATATATAGAAAGAGGCCAGGATTACATGAATGATGACTCTTATATAGAAGGATTTGGTTATTTCCTAGGACAATTATTGGAGCGTGTTCCTTATTATATGTTATGCTTGAGCTCGTTAAAAATACTTATTTGTAAAACTTATTCGATACCCAATAGAAGTGTCGTAGTTTTTATGAAAGTATTGGTTCTATTAGTAACCGTGGCCTCCGTGTTTGCATTTGACATTTCGATAAACACACAGCTAATTTATGAGCGATTTATGCGATTTTCATTTATACCCTCATGTGTTTTGTTAACCTATTTTTGGACTAATCGTATTTATCCTAAATGGCATAAATGGACTTTTAATATAGCATGGATAGGCTCCTTGTACCAAATTGTATATATGTTGTATTGTTCAATACTGTATAAGGGAAACTGATGGTGTTGTTTTAACGATACAGTCAATTATATGTTGTAATACCTATTGGATGTTGAAAATTATTTATTATATGAAACTGTTATTAACTTCTTCTTCGTTCAAAGGTGGGGGAATTGCGTCATACGCAGTGGAACTTATCAACTCTTATGCTGAGCATTTTGAGATGAGCGTCCTTATTGGCGATGATTCATTGTATCCACTCGATAAATATGGTGTAAGGGTTTACCATTATGATATGGCGGATACCTCAGAAAAGAACGCACGGGAGGTATTAACGCTTGTGAATAACGAGATTAAGCCTGATGTGGTCATTAATAGTTGCTCTCGATTAATGGCTTTGCTCACACCTTTTCTTAATAATGAAATTAAGGTTATAAACGTGAGTCACTCCCTGCGTTATGATGAGGCTGATTATGCAGGTTTTAATAGTGAGTATGCTGATAAAGTAGTAGCATTGTCTGGTTATAACAAGGAGTACTTAGAGCAGACATTTGATTGTAGTGGCAAAGTTGAAGTTATTTATAACTTTGTTCGAGAACTACCAAATCAGCATCAATTGCTACAAAACAAATTAAAGGCAAAGACCCCGGTAATTGTATTTACGGGAGGAGGTACAGCTGCAAAGTCTCCTGAAATAATATTTGGCATAGTATCCAAATTGCTGAAAACAGAGTTGAATTTCAAGTTTTATTGGATGGGTACAACAACACCACCATTTAAAAAAATACAGCCCTTTAAGGATATCAGAGATATTTTGCCTAACGATCCTCGGTTGATTATAACGGGACGAATACCACGGGACAAAGCGATACAAATATCGAATGAAGCTAATATTTTTCTAACCCCCTCGCGTAGAGAAGGGTGTCCTATGGCCTTGTTAGAAGCCATGCGAGTTGGAACAATAGCAATTACATCTGATTTTGACAATGGCTGCAAGGAAATAATAAAAGACGGGTATAATGGATATGTTATACCTCATAAAGACTTAAATGGTTTTGTTGAGCGCATAAAAGATATCATTTTAAACCCAGAGAAATATACGGGAATTTACCTAAATTCGTATAAAACATATCTGTCAGAATTATCTTTCGCTGTATGGAAAAAAAATATGGATATTCTTATTAATGGATCATGTTACCAACATAAAAAACGGTATGAAGCTTTTGATGTGAAAATGTATTCGTTGAATAAAATCAAGCAGGATAATGCAAGTAAGCACAACCTACGACACCTCTTAATGCATGAATACCTGCCGTCAGCATTGTGCTTTTACAAGCATTATCTCAAATTCTTAATAGGTTGAAATGAATATATTACAAAAAATCAATGTACGCTTTGTCGCAAAAGTGTTTCCGTCTCTTTCATATTGCATCTCTTATATACATAACCATAAAAGGATCCCAAATCTTATCTGTCCGAAAGATTTGTCCGAAATATGGTATAAGAAAGCTATAAAAGGAGAGTTTCTAAGATATTTTGAGTTGGCAGATAAATATAAGGTTCGGAAATATGTTACTGAAAAAGGTTATGAAAACACCTTGATACCTTTATTAAACCATTATGATTCTGCCGACGACATTATCTTTGATACTTTACCAGAAAAGTTTGCTTTGAAAATGAATTTTGGGGCAGGTATGAATATTATATGTCTGGATAAATCAAAACTGGAGGTCAAAAAATGCAAGCAACAACTTGCAGAATGGTTTAAGGTCAAGGATTATAGTTATACAGAACAACACTATTCAAAGATAGAAAAGTGTGCAGTTTGCGAAGAATTTATAGATGACGGAGGAGGTGGTTTTCCTACAGACTATAAATTTATGTGCATCCATGGTAAGGTTGTATGTGTGCTTGCTTGTAGTGGGCGTGAAACAGGCCATGCTGATTATCTTCCATATTCTTTGGATTGGCAACCGATGTATGACTACTATAAGGGATTTGACAAAACAATCCCTTTGATTTCAAGACCGCAGAACTTGAAAGATATGATTAAGTGTGCAGAAACTTTAGCTGCAGATATGGATTTGGTCCGTATTGACCTTTATTCTAATGGATCTCGTATTTGGTTTGGCGAAATAACGCTTACCCCTGCTGGGTGCGTCTTCCACCGATGGTCTAACAAAGCGTTGGACGATATGGGTGCTCTATACTTAAATAAAAAACAATGAAACTTTGTATAATATATAATTTTGCACAGCACTATCGCACAAATATCTTTACCTTGATTGATAAAACATTTAATTGTGGATGGGTGTTTGGCGATGCGATGAGTGATGTGAAGAAAATGGATTATGCGCTCCTCAAAGGATGCGTGACGGAGACTCATACTAGGCGTCTCTTGGGTGGCTGGTATTGGCAACCCAAGATCGTTGCACAGTTGTTCAAGGATTATGACCACTATATCCTTCTTGGTGAGACCCGTGCTTTGAGCACATGGGCGTTTTGTGTACTTGCGCGGCTTTTCAAACCAAAAAAGAAAGTATATTTTTGGTCTCATGCCTGGTATGGAAAGGAAACGAGAATTGAGGAGCTGATAAAAAAGGTCTTGTTTCATTTGCCAAATGGTGGGGTGTTCTGCTATGGCAACTATGCGAGGAAGTTAATGATAAAGGAAGGGTTTGATCCTGACAAGCTATATACGATTCATAACTCGTTGGCTTATGACAAGCAAATAGAAGTAAGGAAACAATTGCAGGAAACGTCTGTTTACCAAGAGCATTTTGGTAATGATAATAAGAATCTTTTCTTTGTGGGCCGACTTACCTCTGTGAAAAAGCTGGATCAGATATTGAAAGCTATGGTTGTGTGTCGTGATAAGGGACGGAACTATAATTTGACGTTTATAGGTGGTGGCGAGAAGGCAGAAGAGCTGAAAAGGTTGACATGTGGTCTTGGCCTTGAAAAGCAAGTTTGGTTTTATGGTCCCTGTTACGATGAAACTGAGTTGAGCTCGCTCATATACAATGCTGATCTCTGCGTGGCACCTGGTAATATCGGACTTACTGCCATGCACGCTATGGTGTTTGGTACTCCCTGTATCACCCATAATGACTTTCCTTACCAGATGCCAGAGTTTGAGGCGATTAAAGAGGGTGTTACGGGTTCGTATTTCGAACGGGACAACGTGAACGACCTTGCAGGACAAATTGACAGATGGTTTGATGACAACGGGCTAAAACGCGATGAGGTTCGTCGTGCGTGTATGAAGGAAATAGACGACGAATGGAATCCATATTTCCAAATTGAAGTTTTAAAGAAGAATTTGAAGTGATATGTTTCCAATAGCACATTATATAAAGGGGATGGTGAAAAACCTCTTTAACCCCCGAATCTCGAATTTTTCTTTTGTCTCTGCTAATGCCGAGGTCGATAAATCGGCCTATATCTATCGTGGAGTAAAGGCTAAGAGAGCAAAAATCGGGGCATATACGTATATAGCTGCCAATACTGACATAGAGAATGCGGAGATAGGTAAGTTTTGTTCGATTGCTGATCATTGTCGCATTGGAATGAGTAGTCATTCGATGCAGTGTGTTTCTACGTCTCCGATTTTCACGCAGAAGATCAATGCGCTTCAGGAATGTTGGGTAGAAAACGAGGTCTTTACACACAAGTCCGAGGATGAGCGTGTTTTTATTGGCAACGATGTGTGGATCGGTTCTCATGTACTTGTCAAAGGAGGAGTACATATAGGAAATGGTGCTTGCGTTGCTGCAGGAGCAGTGGTTGTCAAGGATGTCCCTCCGTATGCTATAGTTGGTGGTGTGCCAGCCAAGGTGATTCGCTACCGTTTCTCGCCCGAGATTATTCAACGTCTCTTGGAATTGAAATGGTGGAATTGGGATGAGAAGATGTTGAAAGACAATATCAGTTTCTTCCAGAGGGATAACATTAGTTTGGACGAAGTAAACGCATTCGTTTCAAATGTTGTTACTAAATCAAGCGTGAGGTGATACTGGTGATTGATAATTTTTGCTAAGTAATGGGGTTATAGTGAAGTCTTTTCGATCGAAATGTTATTATTGATCGTTGGCTCTGTTTGAAGATAACTATGGACATGATGATTCGTACTGTGATATTTTCTTGCTGTATTTAAAATGCCGCATTATATATCGTAAGCAGGTATATTTTAGGGGCTTCAGCGTGGTGTGCTATGAAAGGGGCTAATATCCTTTTTAACAACGCTGGGGGGGGAAATCAACATTCTCTCCCATCCTTTCAGCAATATGTTTGGATTGTCGCAACGCTGCATTATAATGGCAAAAACGGTGGAAAGATCATTATCAACGAAGGGGTTGGGATGAGTGGGTGTACCATCTCCTCAATGGAAAGCATTACCATTGGGCGCAATACTGATATTGGTTCGGGATGTAAAATCATAGACAATGATTTCCACCCCTTACCCTATAGTGAGCGTTACCCTGTGGAACGACTTGATCTTCTGAAAAAGCGCCCTGTCGTGATAGGGGAGGGCTGCTTCCTTGTAGCCAACTCCATCATATTAAAAGGTACGACATTGGGAAAGAACGTCGTGGTTGGTGCTGGAAGTGTTGTGAGTGGCACGTTCCCCGATAATGTGATCATTGCGGGGAATCCAGCGAGAATAATAAAAAACAATAGAGAGTGAGGCTGTGGTGGGTCATGTTCGCGTGAATGGTGGGAATAGTGGAGTCAATGGTTTGAGCCAAAAAGAGCATCAAATTGTTCCATGATCGGAAAGATTCTTCCAAAAGGAGTGAGTTTCTCGGATTTTATTTGTACATTTGCCATGTCATTCGGAGATTTTGCTATACTTGTTTGTGCAGCACTAAGTTAGGTGAAAAATCCGACATGGCAAAGTCCTGAGCAACTTTTTGTTGCTCAGGTACTTAAAAAAATGCTAACTCATAGTGTTGCGGAAATTAGGGATTATACAATATCATTGAAAATATGGCAAAGAATCGATTTACCTTGCTCTTGATAAAAAAGGGAATTCCAAAAGATCAAGTACTTAAATCAGGCCTTGATAAAATAGCCCTGGATGATGATTTCTATTTGCATTATAAGCCGATGTCTGCCAAGGCTCCAAAATGGATAGATACATTTCTTTTAGGAAACGAAAAATCAAAGGAAATTTTCAAGGTCAGGAGTGTGTCTGCTATAATGCTATTTACTCGTAATTATGAAGATGAAACGAGGATATTTGCAATACCTTTCGGATTCGGAAGAAATCTTATTAACAAAGGTGTTATAGAAGAGCGTTTTGGCTTGGTCACAGCTTTGAGTGCCATCGATAAGGATAAACTAAGAAGTATAGACACAAGCAGTTTGGAGTCAGTATTATTGAACAGTCGCATGCAAACAAGTGCATTGTCTGGAATTGCGAATTTCTATGTGGATTTTAATCGCGACCTCTTGAAATCTGTTACAGGAAGATATGAAAAGGGCGACGAGGATGGTACGTTGTCAGGGCGCGATTCCTTGTCATTTTCTTCCTCTGCCAATTACAAAACAATCGTTGACGAGATTGATTGGTATTATGAAGAGTACAAAAGTGGAAAATATAAAGACCATTTTAAATGGATAGACAAAATTCAAGTAATCAAAGATTCATCATTTGTCGAAAAGTTAAATAATGAAATACTCGCTTCCATTAATGCGGGTAAACTAGATAAAATATCCATAGCAATACCTGATATAGTACATTGGAGAGATTTGGACCATTTTAAATTTGGTAGGCAATCTTTCTTGGAAGATGTAGATATACAAATTGTCCGTAATCAATTAATCAGGAAAGGCAGTGATGTAACACTTGAGGAGATCAAGAGTAGGAAAATTTACGCATATAATGAAGCTGACGACCTTTTAGGCTCATGGCCTGTTTACAAGTGTTTCTATGTTGATTTGCCCCTCGACAACAAGCAATATTTCTTGAATGAAGGCACATGGTATTGCATTGATGTAGATTTCGTAAATGACATAAACGAGTTTTATATGCAAGTACCTTTGTGCACAGAGAAGCTGCCTGATTATGATACAAATTTAGAAGATACTTATAATACCAATCTGGTAAATACGGATACGGAAAGATATTTTCACATGGATAAAAGGCTTGTAAAAGCAGATAATAGTACATTTGAAATGTGTGATATACTGACTTGTGACAAGAAGCTATTACACATCAAGCATTTTACGAGTTCGGCAGTTTTGAGCCACCTTTTTAATCAAGGTTTAGTTTCAGCAGAATGCTTGAAAGATAAAAATATTAGGAAACAAGCTAATAAGCAAATAGACAGAGGTTTTAGGCTTGATGAAACAGATAGCTTCAAGGCTGAAAACTATGAAGTCGTTTTTGTTATTGCTAAAAACAACACGCCGAAACGTCCTGACTTGCCGTTTTTTAGCAAAGTGGCTTTACATAATGTCGCTTTAAGGTTACAATTGATTGGGTATAAATATTCTATTTGCGGGGTTCCTTATACTTATGTAGACCCTAATAAGGATAAAAAGAAGAAAAAAGGAAAAAATAATGCAACAAGAATCATCAAAGAATAAAACAATAAAAGGAGTAGGTTGGAGCGCTCTTGATGCCGTTCTGGGACAGGGAGCTACTTTCATGGTCGGTTCAGTATTGGCTCGTCTTCTTTCGCCAAATGAATTTGGATTGATAGGTATTTGCTTGATATTTACTACTGTGTTGAATAGTATAGTTGATAGCGGTCTTAATACGAAAGAAAGATGTGACGTGAGTATTCGGTGAAAGCCGTATTGAGAAATGTTTGATATGTCTTAGCTCTCATTCACACCGAATTGCTGGTCTATTCTATGCTCAAATACATGCTGGTGAGGGAAACAACTAGAACTGCAACTGCGATACTGCAAGAAACTTGGGGGAAAATTTGCAGGGAAGCAAAGGAAAGTGTATATTTGCAGACTTCATAGAACGGGTGCTCAATGCTGCTGGCTTGATGGGACTGTGGAAGGGGTTCTTCATGACAGAGCAACTTCCCAATAACTGTTGAGGAAAAAATCGCAGGAAAGCGTCCATCTTGAAAGAAGAAGTAATGAAGCTTTAAAATGTGTAGTTATGGCTAATCAACTGAAATATGTTTTCCGGCTGACGCATATAGACAATATACAGCATGTTTTGAGTAATGGTTTGGTGCGCGCATCCTCACCATTGCGAAGTGACAACTATTTGCCAATTGGCGATAGTCAAGTTATCAAGATCAGAGGGAACAGAGAGGTCGATGGCTACCGACTAAGTGAATATGTGCCATTTTATTTTGGTCCTCGTTCGCCTATGCTATATGTGATACAACATGGATATAATGGTGTGCGCAAAGAAAAACCGGAGAATATTGTATACTGTGTTGTTCGAATAAATGATCTTGTTGCCAATAATGTGGACTGTATTTTTACTGACGGTCATGCCATCAGTTCGTTCACTCGCTATTATGGAAAGGAGCGGCTTTCGGATCTTGACAGTATAGTTAGCTATAAAGACGTATATTCTACATTTTGGAATGTAGAGGATGACCCGGACTTAAAAAGACGTAAGGAAGCTGAATTGTTGATAAAAGGCGACCTCCCTATACAATATGTCTGTGGATATGTAGTTTATAATGAAATGGCAAAAGACCGTCTTGTTGGCAAAGGTGTGGCTGCTGGGCAAATAGCAGTAAAGCCAGGGTATTATTTTTAGAAGATAGAGCATGATACACTATGTGAAAGGAAACTTGTTGGAGAGCGAGGCGGAAGCCTTGGTCAACACGGTTAATATAGTCGGTGTAATGGGTAAGGGGATAGCTTTGCAGTTTAAGGAGGCTTTCCCTGAGAATTTCCGTGTATATCATAATGTCTGTCGGAAAAAAGAACTGAAAATAGGAGATATGCTGATAGTAAAAGACTCCAACTTGACAAGTGGTCCTAAGCTCATTGTGAATTTCCCAACCAAGACCCATTGGAGATTGCCTTCTGAATATTCATATATAGAACAGGGACTACAATCGCTACGCAGGGAAATAGTATCCCGTCAGATCCGTTCCATTGCCATTCCGCCTCTTGGTTCACACAATGGGGGGCTTGACTGGCTACGGGTTAAGCAAATGGTGGAGCAGGAACTATCTACAGTGGACTGTGATGTGTATTTGTACGAGCCTTCTGATGCCATCGTGGAAAGGATGAAAACGGAGCGTGTAAAGCTCACACCGGCCAGAGCCATGCTTTTGTTGATGTTTGCCGATATGAATAGTGAGGGTGAGTTTGCTTCTGTCTTTGCTGCCGAGAAACTGATATACTTCATGCAGCGATTCGGAGCGAAAAGATACTTTCGCATAGACTTTAAACCTTATTATTATGGTCCTTATTCAGGTGGTAAGGTGGCTCATGTTCTTTACTATATGAATGGTAGCTATGTGAAAGGGATGGGTGGTATGAACGTGCGCCCATTTGACTATATCTGGCTGACTGATGACGCTGCGTCGGAGGCTCAGAAATACGTTGATAATTATAAGGATAGTAGTTTGCGAGATATTTGTAATAAGGCGATGCAGTTCTTGCGTGGCAATTATTCCAACTATTCGTTAGAACTCCTCTCTACGGTGGATTATCTGTTGGAGAACAGGCCCGAGATGAAGGGGTGGCAGGATGCTGATGAAAAGACTGTTATCGATTTCCTAGTGCAAGAGATACAGAAATGGAGCAAGCGTAAGGAGAAATTGTTTAATGTGTCTTTCGTTACGATTGCTTTGCGGCAATTGAAAAAGTTTGCAATGTAAGGTTTGGGGAAGCGGTATTCTGTGCTTTTTAATGACAATTGCAACTGTATGGCAATGTAAAAATGTATGAGCGAGCGATGAAGTTTTTTAATCTCACCCAAAAAGCAAATGGGGATCTTACGACAAGTAGCGACTCTAGCTGTGACAGCGTGAACAAGGATGAGCTAAAAGGATTCTCAGGAAAATGCTGTGCCCAAAATGGAGAACAAACACTTGTTCGCTCTTTTTTCCAGGGGCTTCAACCTTGTCATTCGCTCCTTTTCATTCTGTTCCTATCAGGCTTGTATGCTTTGAGATGCGATATTGAAGCTTACATTAGTAATATGTGGCTAGGCCAATTGTGTGAGTATGTTTTCAAAGCATGTATAACAAATAACTGGTTCAATTTTCTATTCACCCTGACACTGGCTTATGCTTTCGTTGTTCAAGGTGTTAAGGTGTACAATAGTAAGGGTTGTGTCCTTAGAAGCATAAGTTGCGGCTTTGCTGTTGTTTACCTTTTTACTAATAGCCATTGGGTGTTCCCAAAATTATTTTTTATTGATGCCGATTATGGGACCTTCTTGATAGTATCATTGATTGCGATTCTGATCCTTGATGTAATTGCATTAGTGAGGAGATGTTTTTCACCTGCAAATACACCTGATGATAGTAAGGGATATTGTATGGATGGTGTATATAGTGAGCTAAAGGAAACGGGATGGGATAATTATGTTAGTGAACTGTTGGCGCTTATGCCACAGGAACGTTTGAAGAAAGAATCGCTGGCTATTGGCATATCGGGAAGTTGGGGTAGTGGCAAAACCTCGTTCCTAAAGAGTATGCAAAAAGGGATGAAGAAAGACTATTATCGAGTGATATCATTCAATCCTTGGACCTGTACAGACAAGACCCAGATTATCTCACAGTTTTTTGCACTTATGTGTGCTCAGATAAAGGATGAAAATAAACCGTTGCAAAAAGCAATTCAAAAATATCGTGATATTGTTTTAGATATTGATGTACATCCTTTTCTTACATTTCTTGCCAAGGTCCTTCTATCAAGTCCAAAGGAGGAGACACTTGAGTCTCTTAAGAATAAAATAGAAGAGGGATTGACTGTGGATAAGTCTAAGCCGTTTGCTATTTTTATTGATGACCTTGACCGGTTGGAGGGTGAGGAATTGTTTGAGGTATTAAGACTTATCCGGATTACAGCAAACTTCCGCAATGTCGTTTTTGTCGTCGCCTACGATCGTGACTATATCTGCAATGCGTTGAACGAGTCAAAAAGCATAAAACGCGCAGATGAGTATATCCAGAAGATATTTCATTTGGAAGTTTCACTACCAAAATATGAAGACGATATATTGCTTGATGTGTTTATGGAAGAGGTTGTACGTATTGCTTCGCTCAATGAAGTCACATCGATACAACTGAAGCGGTCTATCATGCAACTGCTTAAAGGTGCAGATTTGTCTTTTACCGATTTTATACCTAATTTCCGGCAAGCTAGACGATTTGCCAATGTCTTTTCCGTAAACCTCAGATCATTTCTTGCTCATACTAAGAATTTTGTTACTAAAGATTTTGTAGGAATAGAACTTTTACACTTTGCGTTTCCTGATGTTTATCGCATATTGATGCGTAAGCCGACGATTCTGCTAAAGCAAAGTTCTGAGACCTGCTCGAAATTAACGCTGTTGGTCTATGAAAGTGAAAAAAATACGGCTAGTGACAAACTGTTAAAGAGACTATTTTCTGATTATAACATAACCAAAGCCACTTCTCGAGAAATTCGTTCGCTACTTAGCTATGCAAATTATTTTTGCTATCGTTTACCCAAAAACGCCATTGGTGTCTTAGAATTTGAAATGCTCATGATAGAAAACGAATTAGATGCAGTTCGTAAGGGCGTAAGCATAATGATCCAGAATGAATCTTCAGTAGATTCACTTTATGAGCATTTCAGAAGTTACGATATGCATGGATATAAAGATACAAAGGTTATACGCAATTATATTTGTGCGTTGTTGGAATTTCTGCCAAAGTTGACAGAGAATGATATAAAGCGAATCATGTCAGAAAGATATTGGGTACGAGAAGGTGTTGACGTGAATGAATTGCAAAATCAGCAAATCTCCTTGTTTGAATATTCTATAAACAACGGTGTGTCTCTTGCCAATATCAACTATCTATTAGCTAACTATTACATTCCATATCCTGTTGATTATTATCCAGAAGAAATAGCTTTGGGTTTACTAAATGAGGATCAACTTGTAAAGCTTGCTGGCAAATCACTAGCTAAATATATAGAAACAAATGGAAAACCTTCGATAAGTGAGATTTCTGATAAGGGATCTTCGTTTAATACTTTTCTAAAATCAGGTTGTTATATACAATCTTATTATAGTGAGGGTGACGAAGATGTTGCCAATTATAACAACCTGATGCGTTGTGAGTTGCTTAGACAATATCAAGGTACGGAAGCCAATAGTGCTACTTTCAATGAATTTATTCAACCATACTTAATAAAAACCGATGATCCTGCAGAAGAGGAATTCGAAGCAGAGGGCATAGCAAATGATATACGTTCTATCTTTGGTGACTATGGTTTCTTTGAAAACTTTGTCCATGTTACGTTCTGTCGAAATGTAGAGATTGAAAAGAAACTCAAGTTTATACGTCAAGTAATGTCTTAGTGAGCGGTGTCCAAGCAGGGTATGACAGGATAAAGAAGATTGACAGCATTCTTTGTGTGAGAAAGTATGTGTGTTAAGGTTGATAATAAGGAAAACGATATGTGTGAGCAGCATAATACAGAGGTAAGTATTCGGTGAAAGCCGTATTGTGCGCTTAGAAAAAGTTTCGCACCTTTGCACCAGAATTTAAAATGTTCAAATTATGGTACAAGGCAAGAAAACATTCAACAACAGCAAGCCTAAGTTCGCCGAGGTTGTGATCGGTGACAGTGAGGCGAAGGAAATGCGTGTGGCGGCGAATGGTCGCCCCTCCCGCAGTCCTTATCTAAAACTGGTCTATCCCAATGGCGTGACGCTCATCCTTCCTGCTGACACCAGCGTCGAGCAGCTTCGGACTTATATTGGCATAACTGTGTAGGCTTATGGCTAGAGTTTGTCAGCTGACGGATGACCTGAAGTATGGCAAAGAAACTTGGGGGAAAATTTGCTGGGAAGCGACGGAATGTGTATATTTGCAGTCTTCATAGTGTGTGCTCCGTGCTGCTTTTCGGCTGGCGCATATTGACAATCCTTTATGGATAATATGTCCAGTTTGGAAAACAAAACAAAGAGCTCTGAATTGAAATATTTCATGAGTTCAAAGCATACTTTCGTTACCTCAAACAAAGAAAAAATGGCATTGCCAATTAACATAGAAAGCCTTCTTAGTGGAAGTGCAGTGGAAAGCAATCAGCTTGAATATAAGGAAGGTTGGAATCCAAATACAATATATCGCAGCATCTGTGCCTAATGATTTTGAGGATACATTTTTGATTGACGTTCCTTGTAAGTTGGATTGCTTGGGAGTACAAGTAGGCAAAAATAACAAGAAAGAATGCAAGAAAGAGTGCAAGAAAGAGTGCAAGAAAGAACTGTCTGATATTCAGGCTCTTATTTTAAAAATATTATCTAGGGAAAATAAGACTACTATAGCAGATTTAACAAGAAAGACCGGCCTTTCTGCAAGAAAGATTTCAAGCGAACTAAAGGCTTTGCGAGAAGATTTTCACGTTCTTAAACGTGAAGGAGGACGTAAGGAGGGTCATTGGGTAATAGGTGACTTTTAAGGTTCTTCCGGAAAATGGAGTGATTCGACGTGGACACATAGAAGACAACTTGAACAACTTTTACAACAAGTAACAACGCGGGGTATCGCCTCTTCGAGGCCCATGCTGACCAAGGGTTGCTGCAAGGGAAACAACTATGAACAAAACCTATCACTCGATTTTCCAGATGAACCAGAAAACAATAGACGAAATGTTTGATATGTTTTAGCATCTTCATCCCGAATTGCTGACCTATTCTATGCTCAAATACATGCTGGTAAGGGAAACAACTAGTACTATAAGTGCGATACGTCAAGAAACTTGCGGGAAAACTTGCAGGGAAGCAAAGGAAAGTGTATATTTGCAGACTTCATTTGACATTTGAGATATGAATGAACTGAAAGTAGAAAACTTTGGACCGATAGGCAAGGCTCATGTGGAGTTTGGTGATCTTACCATTCTTGTTGGCGCGCAAGCTTCGGGTAAAAGCCTGTTTCTTGAACTGCTGAAACTGTTGGAAGACAAGGAAGCTATTGTCGAGACGCTGAGGAAGTATAATTATATCATCAGCAAGAATAACGTATCCTATTTGTTGGAGGCGTACTTCGGCAATGGTATGGCTGGCGTTTGGGGAGAGAACACCAAAATAGTTTATGACGGGCGAGAGGCTTCTGCTGTCATTTCGTTGATGAAGAATAAGGTGAAGGAGGCAGAGGAGAAGGTTTTCTACATACCTGCTCAAAGGGTGTTTAGCATTTCGGATGGGCGGCCCAAGGCGTTTTCAGAGTTTGACCCAACGGCTCCTTATGTGTTGCGCCAGTTTAGTGAGATTCTGCGTGTGTTTATGTCGATCGGCTTGGGAGGGAATACTACCTTGTTTCCCGTCAAAACTCGCCTGAAGAGTGCGCAGAAGAGGTCTTTTGATTCTTCTATTTTTCATGGTGGAAGAGTGGAACTTGAGAATGAGAACGGACAGCGCAAAATGCGTATGAAGGTGGACGGGATGGATATGCCGTTTATGACGTGGAGTGCTGGACAGAAGGAGTTTATGCCCTTGCTGATGGGCTTCTACTGTGTGTCGGGTCCTCCTATGCAGCTGCTCAACAAAGATCAATATGATTATATTGTGATCGAGGAGCCAGAGATGGGGCTTCATCCCAAAGCAATCATGTCGGTGCTGTTGGAAATACTGGAGTTGGTACAGATGGGCAAAAAAGTCATCGTATCTACTCACTCTACCGTCCCTCTCGAGTTTGTGTGGGCTTTCAACATCCTAAAAAGATCGGCTAATAATAACCGAGAGGCAGGATTGGCAAAACTCTTTGATGTATCGGGGAAAGGGGCTGGTATCTTTGCTGGCATCTTTGATAAGTCTATCAGAACCTACGCTTTTGAAAGAAAGGGTGAGAAGGTGGAGAGTATTGATATTTCCTCCCTTGATGCTTTGGATGAGCAACCCGTCGTGAGTGAATGGGGTGGCCTTTCTTCCTTTGCCACTCGGGCTTCTGAACTTGTAACGAAGTAATATCTTATCCTCATCCGAGTGGCGGCAGGGCATGGAGCGATACCATGATGAGGAACTTTGAATCCTAAAACTGTCTATAGTTTCCCATAAGGGAAGCGTTTTTGTAACCATATTTTTGCTTAGCCATACATCGGGGAATTGTATTTCCTCGCTGTTGTATGGTGTCACTTTTTTGGTCAGCGTGCGTTGGTCAAAGCGGATGCTTTGTCCTTATTCGAACGGGGCGAGCTAAATGGTGTAGGCGTAGGAATCACAAAAAAACAATATGGTCATTTGCATAATGTCATATTTCAAATAGAATGTTAATGATAAATGTGAAATTTTTAAGTAAGAAACCATGATTATCGTAATTGGAGCAACAAGTTTTATTGGTGTGCATACCGTAACGGAATTGGTAAACCAAGGATGTGAAGTGTTGGTAACGGGAAGAAAGGATCGTTTTAAGGAACACTATGAAGCACTTGGAGTGAAATATGTGAACCTTGACCTTGATAAGGAGGAGGATTTCAATCAGTTGCCCACGCAAAATGTAGAGGGTGTTATATTATTGGCTGGCTTGCTTCCTGCCAATGCGCCTGTCAATCTTGATGTGGATGAAAATGCGGCTGATTATTTTCGTATCAACACAATTGGCACGATTAATTGCTTAGAGTACTGTCGAAAGAATGGCATTAAGCGTGTTATTTCTACATGTTCGTATGGTGATGTTCGTGGGGCATGGAATGGTGAGCGTAGATTGACGGAGGAAGAACCACGCAATTTCTTCTTTACAGGGGACCACTCTGTTTACACAATCTCCAAGAATGCTGCTAACGACGTAATGGAATACTACAACCAGCAGCATGGAATGAAAAATGCAGTGTTCCGTTTTCCAACTGTCTTTGGCGTGACACCGCACATGAGTCTTTATGTGAATGGAGAAATGAAGAAGTCGGGATTTCAAATATTTATGGAAAAGGCGGCAAAAGCCGAAGATATCACGATATTTGGAAATGCAAAGATGATTCGTGATGTGGGCTATGTGAAGGATATAGCTCATGCGTTTTATCTTGCCATCAAGAGCGAGAATACATACGGATTGTATAATATGACTGCGGGTGGTGGTGTTACTCTGCAGGAGCAGGCAGAGGTGATGAGAGATGTATTTGGTCCTGCTGACGGACGTCGATCGAAAATCATTTATAAGCCAGAGATTCCTAATAATACGACTTCTTATCTTTTTTCTATGGAAAAAGCTAAAAGGGATTTCGGATTTGAACCCAAGTTTAAGACCTATCGCCAAATGATGGAGGACTTTAAGAAGGATTGGGATAATAATCTTTATCGTGACTTGTTCTGCTATTAATACAAAACGTAATGTACAAGAATTGTTTTAAGCGGCTTTTTGACTTCTGCATAGCTCTTTGTGCGTTCCCTTTTGTATTATTGGTATGTATTGGAGTTTGGATTGCTATCAAGTGTGATGATGGTGGACCGCTGTTCCACATGGCCTCACGCATTGGAAAGAACGGACGCATTTTCAAAATGTATAAATTTCGTTCTATGATTGTCAATGCTCCGGACCTTCGCATGGAGGATGGCAGCACTTACAATGCGGCGGATGATCCTCGTGTCACTAAGGTAGGTAGATTTTTGCGTAGAACAAGTATTGATGAGATTCCACAACTTCTGAACGTGTTGATAGGGGATATGGCTTTGATAGGGCCTCGTCCTGATTCGGCTTTCTATTTAGAGCATTATACTCCAGAGGAGCGTGTGATCTTAACGGTTCGTCCAGGCATTACAGGATGGAATCAAGCTATCAACAGAAACTCTGTTGGCACAAAAGAAAAGCTGCAGGCAGACATATATTATGTAGAACATTTAAGTTTTCTATTTGATATTAAAGTGCTTTGGCTGACAGTAATGGCTGTCTTGTCACATAAAGATGTGTATAGAGCATAAGATGAAGGACTGCATAGGGCTTGAATAATCTCTATGCTGTCCTTATTCCTCTTTTTCTTGCTCTGGGTGGCAAGACGATCCTTTGCGGAAACGCTTGCTTGTCTCTGTAGGGGGATATTTGTTAGTTTACTTATTGAAACGATTCGCTCTTTGACATGATGAAAAAAATAATGGTATTGGCCGCTGGATTATTGCAAATAGATGTAATTGAAAAGGCCAAAAGTATGGGCTATTATGTGCTCGCTGTAGATGGAAATCCTAAAGCTCCAGGATTTAACGTCGCCGACAAGGCTATATGTGCTGATATAGTCAATGAAGAGACTATGCTAAAAATTGCTCGCGATGAACATGTAGATGGGGTTATACATCCTTGTTCGGAGGTAAGTATGGCAGTTATGGGTCGAATTAACGATGAATTAGGACTGTCAGGTATTAGTCGCGAACAGGCTATTTGCGCCACTAATAAGCATCTAATGCGCAAGGCTTTTGAAAAAGGAAACGCGCCTTCTCCTAAAAGCATTTTAGCTCAAGATGCTGAGGATGCTTGGCGTCGTTTACAGAGCGAGTTTGATACCGATGCGATATTGAAACCGTCGCGCAATTCGGGTTCAAGAGGTATTGCAAAGGTCTCTCGTAATATGGATAAGGGTGATTTCATCAGAGCTTATGGTGAGGCTCTGAATGAAAGTCGGGATCATTCTGTATTGATAGAGCAGTTTATAGAGGGTCCGGAGTTTTCTATAGAAATCATTGTATGGAACGGCAAGGTGAACGTGCTTACCGTGACTGATAAAAAGACGACGGACGCTCCGCATTTTGTGGAGTTGGGGCATAATCAACCCTCCTGTTTCTCTGATGCTGAGGTTGAAACGCTGAAAGCTGCTGCGGTTGCTGGCGTGAGGGCTTTGGGTGTGAATAATTGCGCTTGTCATGCTGAGGCTAAGTTGATGAACGGTAAGGCGTATTTGATGGAGGTTGGTGCGCGCCTTGGCGGAGATTTTATTTCAACCGAGCTGACGCATCTGAGTACGGGTGTTGATATGGTGGCAGCGGCTATTGATGTGGCTTTGGGTGTGGAACCTGACTTAAGCGCCAAAGAAGAGCCGAAGGGTGTGTGTATCCGTTATTTCTGTCCGAAGCCTGGAAAGCTTGTTAGTATTTCAAACACGGAGGTATTGAATAATCCTCATGTGTATCTTTGGGAGATTTATCCAAAGGAGGGGGACGTGATACCTGCAGTGACAAGCAGTTTATGTCGATCAGGGCATGTCATTGTAATAGAAAAAACTCCGCAAAAGGCTATAGAACTCGCTGAGAGACTGATTGAAAGTGTGAAATTTGAAACCGTCTAAACCGAATGAAGGTATTACAATTAACTGGCTATTTCTTGCCAGAAAAAGCAGCTTCCATCTATCTTGTAGAGAATAGATTGGAGGCTTTTGCCAAAGAAAATTTTGATATGGTAATACATGCTTCTCGTCCTACCCGTGGACTTTCTGACGAGGAGTATGAGAAGTATAAGAATAAAAAGGAGGAATTGTTGTATGATGGCAAATTGCGTATTCATCGATTTGCCATGTATCGGGAGGGTAAGAATGCTTTGCTTCGGGCTTTGCGTTATTCTTTAAACTGGATAATTCAGTTATGGTATGGTCTGAAGGAGGATCATGTGGACTGTGTGTATTTGGAGTCAACACCTCCTATTCAGGGTATGCTTGGAGCATTTATAAAAAAAATCAGAGAAATTCCTTTCGTGTACTGCCTGCAGGATATATTCCCAGACTCCCTTGCAGGTACGGGTCTTGCCAAGAAAGGTGGGCTTCTCTGGAAGATAGGGCGTGTCATCGAGGACTTTACCTATAAACATGCGGATAAGATTATAGTCATCTCAGAGGACTTCAAGAAGAATATCATGGCGAAGGGCGTGCCCGAGGATAAGATCGTGGTGGTCTATAACTGGGTGGATCAGAACGCCGTGGTGGATGTGCCGCGTGAGAAGAACAAACTCTTTGACAAGTATCATTTGGACCGAGGGAAGTTCTACATCGAGTATTCGGGTAATATCGGACTGACGCAGAATATGGATATGCTGCTGGAGGTGATGAAGGAACTGAAGGTGTCGCATCCGGAGATTGGCTTGGTGCTTGTGGGCGAAGGCGCCTATAAGAAGCAGGTGGAGGAGATCGTGGCGCGTGACGGACTGACGAACGTGACGATGCTGCCGTTTCAGCCCTATGAAGATATCAGCTATGTATTCTCGCTGGGAGATGCGGGCCTTGTCATCTCGAAGCCTGGGGTGGGTGCCAATAGTGTGCCGAGCAAGACGTGGAGTATCATGTCGGCATCGCGGCCTGTGCTGGCCAACTTCGACGAGAATGAGTTGAAGGATATTTTGGCGGGCAACGAATGTGGCATCTTCACCAAGGCGGGGGACAAGGAGGCGTTTAAGCAGTCGATCATTGCGCTCTATGAGAACCGTGAACTCTGCAGGAGGTATGGACGGAACGGACGACAGTTTGTGATGGACAACCTGACGCGAGAGGTGGGTACTCAAAAGTATGTGGAGGTCATCAAGAGCGTGTGTCGTGGGAAATAACGACCGGGCACTGCTGCTCCTGCTGCGGATGGCGGTGAGGGAGGAGGTTGTGGATCTGCCTGCCGATATCGACTGGCGGGAGATCAAGGAGCGGGCTTTCCGCCAAGGGGTGGGAGGTATCGTCTTTGACGTGGTTGAGAAACTTCCCGCTGGGCAGCGTCCGCCGAAGGAGGTGGTGCTGGAGTGGATGGGAATGGTGATGCGCATGGAGCGGATGTATGAACACCACAGGCAGGTGATAGCGCGTCTTGCTGCTTTCTATGCTGAGATGGGGGTGCGTATGCTGCTCCTGAAGGGGTATGGGTTGTCGCTGGCATGGCCTGTGCCGAAGCATCGCCCGACGGGGGATATCGACATCTTTCTCTTCGGCAAACAGCAGGAGGCGGACGAGCGGTTGCAGGCGCGGTTTGGGGTGGAGATAGACAACTCGCACCACAAGCACTCGGTGTTTCAACTGGGGCAGACGATGGTGGAGAATCACTATAGTTTCCTCAATGTACATGCACATCGTTCGACGGCCGAGATAGAGGCTATCTTGCAGGGGCAGCTTGACGAGGTGGAGCCATCGGGAATAGTGAACGTCTCCTTGCCTTCCGCACGCTTCAACTCACTGTATCTGCTGCGCCATAGTGGGGAGCATTTTGCCTCGGTGGATATCAGCCTGCGTATCGTCTTGGACTGGGCATTCTATGTCAGGAGGCATCCCGTGGACTGGCCTTGGCTGTTGGCGCAGCTGGACAGGGTGGGGATGAGGCCGTATCTGGCGGTGCTGAATGCTATCTGTGTGCGGTATCTGGGCTTTGAGGCTTCGGTCTTTCCTGACTTGCCTGTTGACGAGGCGCTGGTGGATCGAAGCATACAGGATATATTGGTTCCCGAAGTGGAGCCGGAAGAACACAAGAACAGGATGAGGGAGGTGGCTTTTCGCTTTCGTCGGTGGTATGCGAACCGATGGAAGCACGACATGGTGTATCGGGAGCGTGCGGCGGTATCGCTGTGTACGCAACTGTGGAGCCATGTGCTGAAGCCCTCGTTGTGAGAAATATTCATCAACTAAATATTTTTGTTTATGACAATGAAACTGCGTAATGTGCCTTTCTCTCCGCCTGACATGACGGAGGCGGAGGCTGCGGAAGTACGCGACGCCATACTGTCTGGGTGGATCACCACCGGACCGCGTACGAAGAAACTGGAAAAGGAAGTGGCTGCGTTTGTAGGGGTAGATAAGGCAGTCTGCCTCGGATCACAGACGGCGTGCGGGGAAATGGCCCTGCGGCTGCTGGGGATTGGCGAGGGTGACGAGGTGATCGTCCCGGCTTATACCTATACGGCGAGTGCGTCGGTGGTGACGCATGTGGGGGCTACCTTGGTCTTCGTGGATGTGCAGAAGGACTGCCTGGAGATGGACTATGAGGCCGTGGAGCGGGCTATCACCCCGCGGACGAAGGCGATTATCCCGGTGGATCTGGCAGGTATCCCGTGTGACTACGACCGACTGTTTGCGATCGTGGAGGGCAAGAGGGACTTGTTTGTTCCGAAGACGGACTTGCAAAAGATGCTGGGGCGCATAGCAATCTGTTGTGATGCGGCCCATGCCTTCGGTGCTATGCGCAAGGGAAAGCGGGTTGGTTCGATCGCTGATTTCTCTTCCTTTAGTTTTCATGCCGTGAAGAACTTCACGACGGCGGAGGGTGGTGCGCTGACGTGGCATCTGCCTTTCGGCAATGAGCAGGTGGTGAAGGACTTAGACAAGCAGATGGAGAATACGTTTAGCGGTGTGCCGGAGATAGCGGGCGAGACGTGGAACGAGAACTTGTATCGCAAGGCGCAGCTGCTGAGTCTGCACGGTCAGAACAAGGATGCGCTGGCGAAGACGAAGGTGGGTGCCTGGGAGTATGACATCATCGGGACGTGGTATAAGTGTAACATGACGGATGTGGCGGCTGCCATTGGTCTGGTGCAGATGGAGCGTTATCAGGGGATGCTGGAGCGTCGCCGCGAGATGATAGCGCGCTATGATGAGGCTTTCCGATCGCTGAACGTGGCGGTGCTGCATCATTATGGTGCGGACTATGCTTCTTCGGGGCATCTGTATCTGGTGCGCCTGCTGGGCAAGACGCGCGAGGAGGCGAATCGGGTGATAGAGCAGATGGCGGAGCGGGGCATTGCCACGAATGTCCACTATAAGCCGCTACCGATGATGACGGCTTACAAGAAGTTGGGCTTCGACATCAAGGATTTCCCGAATGCTTATCATTTGTTTGAGAACGAGATCACGTTGCCGTTGAACACGAAAATGACGGACGAGGATCTGGAGTATGTGATTGAGAACTTCGTCGATATCGTTTCTCATTGATAGTATATTGCTCTGAGGAAAATATGATGGAGTTTGACAAGGATTTCTTAGGTGCCTTGTTTGAGCAAGCAGTGGGCAGTCCTCGTCGTCGGCAGGTGTGTGATTTGCGCACATCGCCGCAGGATGCTGGGCAGCGTGCGCTCTGCGCATTGCTGCCCGGTACGCAGATGCCGATTCATCGGCATGAGGCGACAGCGGAGACGGTTCTCTGCTTGTGTGGCAAATTGGACGTGGTGCTCTACGAGGAGATCGTGGGGTATGAGTCGGCCGCTCCCCATGGGCTCCCGCAGGGGATGGATGGGCAGGACATAGTGCGCAAGGTCGATTACCGTGAGGTACGCCGCATCCGTCTGTGTCCTGCTGAGGCTCGGTATGGGTGCCAGATTCCGAAGGGGATGTGGCATAGCGTGGACGTGATAGAGCCGTGCGTGGTGTTTGAGGGGAGGTAGCAGTAAGATGCTTCGCGGAAGGGAATGTTCGCTGGGCTGACTGGGTTATTGCGTGATGTTCTTTCTCCTTTATTATAAGGAGGAGGACGGAAAAAATGGAAAAAGTTTTTTGTTCTGAGTAAAAGTTTGTATATTTGCAAAATATAATAAATGGATATGAGGATAAAAAGCTTGAGCCTTAAGAATATAAGACTGTTTGGGGATAAGCCTCAAACGGTCTCTTTTGATGCAGACAAGAACGTGGTTATTCTCTTAGGAAATAACGGGTGTGGCAAAAGTACGATTCTTGACGCAGCATCTATATTGTTGAGTTCCTATGTAGGTTCCTTTCCAGGTAATACTGCAAAAAGCTTCAAGGATAGTGATGTGCATATTCTGAGTGACAATCAGGTTGCCCCCTATCTGGATGTTTCCATGGACTTGGTTTTGGATAACGGAAAGGTCTGCAAAGTATCACGGACTCGAAAAGGTTGGGGCAAGTGTCCTGTCTCAGATGTAAAGGAACTGAAAGCCTATGCGGAAGGTGTCCAAGAGGAAATTTTGGCGAATAGGGTGAAGGTTAACATACCGATATTAGCTTATTATGGTACCGGACGTGGGCAAATAAAAGCTCCTGAGCGGAAGCGGGGATTTCAGACGGTTTTTGCGCAATGGGATTGTTACAACAATTCTCTTGATGCAGCTTCCAATTTTAAGCGATTCTTTGCATGGTATGATATGATGGAAGACGAGGAACGACGAGAGCGTGAGCGGCGTCGTGACTTTTCTTACCATTCACCTGTGTTGGCATCTGTCCGCTCTGCCATTGAGGCTTTCGTCGGACCTCTATACACAAATCCGCATATAGCTATTCATCCTTTACGATTTGTTCTTGAGGAGAAAAACGGTGGGGATAAACGTGAATTGCGGCTGGAGCAATACAGTGATGGTTATAAAATTATTATTGCCATGGTTGCTGATATTGCGTCGCGAATGGCTGAAGGCAATCCGGGGCTGGATAATCCGTTGGAGGGGTCTGGTGTGATTCTTGTTGATGAGATAGACTTGCATCTCCACCCCAAATGGCAGCGGATTATTTTAGCAAATCTGCATAGGGTGTTTCCTAATGTCCAGTTTATCGTGACGACACATAGCCCTGTTGTTTTATTAGGGGCTGTCGATTTTGCTCAAATCGTCACACTTAACGATGGCAAGATCAATGTCTGCCATTCAGATTACAGTCGCTATGATGTGGGGCAAGTCTTGCTGAGCGACTTGTTTGGGTTGTCCAATTTGCAATCGGCGACTTGAAAACATCATGAGGCGAAATGGCAAGTGAAGATGCTGAATTTACAGGAATGTTCAGATATCAACTTGCAGCTGTAAAAACTAATAACGGGATGATATGAGTACAGAGACTTACAAAGAAATGCTTGACTATCTGGAAAAGCAGAGAGCAAAACTTGCCGATTTGCGTACGAGGGTGGAAGAACCTGGCGTTGAGGAACAATACGAGGCTTGCCTTAAAGCCTATCGAGATCTGAAAAACTCTTTGGATTGGGCTAAAGAACAAGGTTTTGCAGAGGGATATGTGGAAGTTCGTTTAAAATTGCTTATGGGCGAATACGAGAAAACTCGTGAAGAAGCGCTTGTAATTATAGCAAGGGAGCTGCATGAGAAAAACATTTCCGACCAAGCCATCTTTGTGGCTACAGGTATTTCTGTTGGAGGTATAGGTTGAGAGCGTGGGAAATAGGCGTATGCTTTTTTTCTGCAAACTACTTGAACTGACTTTATCTACGTTTTTATTTGATCTTTTTGGAAAAATAGGGGAATAGTAAACAATTATCAAGTTCCCTGATTTTATATACATCTAAGGTTGCATTGAAACATCAATGCAGCCTTGGCGTTTTTGGGTATGAATCTTCTTTTTCTGCGCATGAGCTGGATGCGCTAAAGCAGAATGGTATGAAGGAGAGGCAGCTTTACGATTATCAGCTTGATATGAAACGGCGGGTGGGTGAGGCCTTTGGGTCGCACCGGTCCGTGATGGTGCAGATGCCGACGGGTACGGGAAAGACGTGCGTGCTGGTGGCGTGTGTGCGTGAGTGGTTGTCGCAGAACGAGGGGACGGTGTGGATCGTGGTGCACCGCAGGGAACTGGTGGAACAGATCGTCGGGACGCTGCAGGCTGGAGAACTTTCGGGCGATTTGGACCATCGGGTGCGGGTGTACTCCATCCAGTGGCTCTCTCGCCACGAAGGGGAACTGGCGGAGAGACCGGGCCTGCTGGTGATCGATGAGGCCCACCATGCCGTAGCGAAGACGTACAAGGCGGTGGTGGAGGCCTGTCCCGGGGCGAGGGTGCTGGGACTGACGGCCACGCCCTGCCGATTGACGCGTCGGGGATTCACGGACCTCTTCGAGTTGCTGCTGCAGTCGTGGCCCTACGACCGCTTTATCGCCGAGGGTCGCTTGTCGCTCTACGACTATATGTCGGTGAGGGCGGACAACGAGGACTGGCGGGTGGTACGGTCGCTGGAGCGACGTGGGGCCGATGGCGACTTCTCGCTGCGGGAGATGAGCGAGCGGCTGGACGTGAGGCCGAGTATCGGGCGCCTCTGCGATACGGTGTTGCGTTATGCGCGGGAGAAGAAGGGCATCGTCTATGCGATTGACATTCGCCATGCGGAGCATATCGCTGCGTACTATCGGGAACACGGTATTGACGCGGTGGCGATCAGTGCGAAGACGCCGGGGGAGGAACGTTGTCGTTTGATAGAACAGTATAAGGCGGGAGAGACGCAGGTGCTGGTGAATGTGGACCTCTTCGGCGAGGGCTTCGACTGTCCCGACGTGGAGTTTATCCAGTTGGCGCGGCCCACGCTGTCGCTGGCGAAATACCTGCAGCAGGTGGGGCGGGGCATGCGTGTCTTTGACGGGAAGCGCTACTGTCTGATCCTAGACAACGTGGGGCTGTACCGCCTGTTTGGCCTGCCCTCGGAGGATCGGGACTGGCAGGCGATGTTTGAAGGGACGCTGGCTGGCAAGGCCCACCTCAAGCAGGCGGAGGAGCGGAGCGTGTATGCTGCCTTCTCGGTCTTGGGGGACACGGGACGGACGGTGACGGCTGACGCACGGACGGAACTGGTGACGGTGATGACGCACGACGGCCAGCGCAACGAACTGGAGGCGGCTTATGCCTACCGAGTGGTGCGGAATGAGGTTGGAAGGATGGGCGTCGCCACGCTGGAGGGCGTGGAGGTGCTGCCGCCACGGTATGAGAAGGTGGAACTGCTACCTTATGGTTTTGCCCGCCTGACGTCGCGGCGGAAGGTGGACCGGGATCGTCCGTGGATGGACTTGCGCAATGGACTGCGCTTTGCCGAGAGGCCGACGGTGAGGCGGTGTGGCTTCCTGTCGTTTAGTACGGCGGACGGGCTTCGCCTCTACCCACGGGTGGAGACGCGGCGGCTGCAGGAGACGGATTTTGTGACGCCAGGGGCTTTGCGCCATGGGCTGGAGGACGGTCTGCGCTTTCGTGACTACTATATCCCGCCGACGGAGGGGGAATCAAGGATCTATGTGGTGAAGGACCAGATGGACAATCGGGTGCTGCTGGAGGCTGAGGACGGGACGTTCTGTCTGCGGACAGGCTGGGGTGTGCGGTTGGAGGCCATCACGCTGCCGGCATGGAAGAAAGAGAAGGTGCGGTGGCGACGCACGTTGCGATCCTTTGACAGGCAGGCGAAGCTGTGTGCGGACCGCAGGGTGTTTCCCTATACGGTGCGGGCGGAGGTTACGTCTGGTTATCACTTGTCTGACTATAAGGAGTGTTCTGACGTGCGTATCACGCGGAGCGGGAAGCAAGGGTATAATGCTTTCGTCTATGACGTGATGGCGCAGCGGTGGAAACCCGTGGGATCTTATCGGGAGATATTTCCTCCGGCCTATGGATTGCGGGTGGTGCGCAACTGGGAGGGGAAGTATCTCCTGCGCACGCAGTATTTTGAGAAGATCGGTGTGGGTGAGGAACCGCAGTTTGACTATGCGGAACTGCAGGATGATGCTTACCTATATATATATAAGGAGAAGGGACGTGCGTGTTATGTGGATCTTGAGAGTGGGGTCTGCTTTGACAGCAAGCCGCAGTTGGTGAGGATCGGTTTTATGCAGTTTCAGAAGGATGGCGACCTCTATTTCCCGTTTGATCCTCGGTTGAGTGGACGCACACCCTACAGGCGGGGAGAGATCGTGGGGGGCGAGGATATCTGCTTCCTTGGCAGTCATATCGTCGTCCTGAAGGACAATCCTTCGGCCTTCTATATACGAAAGCGCTATAGCGACGGCAAGCGCTTCGTGCTAAGTACCAGTCAGACATCGCGCCCTAACGAACCTTTGTATGACCTCTATTATAATGGAAGATTGGAAATGCGGAAACGGTAGAAGATAAAAAGAGGCTGGCTCTAAGAATTAGGTGGAGATAATTCTCAATGTCCTAATTGTTGGAGCCAGCCTTTATTTTGTCCCGTTGGTTGGGACGGTGTGCGTGGGTAAAGGGAGAAATGGGCCGTTTTATCGGATGCGGTCCATACTCTTGATGAGGTTCTCGTCGTGCTTCACCCCCTTGTAGGCCATCAGGTTGAGGATGATGACCAGCAGGGGAAGAATGGCAGAGAGATGCCAATGGTAGAGGCGGACGTCGGCCCAGTGGATAGTGATGGCTATGAGGATGTACCAAATGACCATCAGGGCTACACCGCCGAGGATCATTTTCATCTGCTTGCGACGCTCTTTGTAGGCAAAGATGGCCGCACCATTGAGCAAGAAAGCTACCAGCATGGTGATGAACAAGCCGATGTTGCCACTCATGGTGCCTCCCATGGCACTGAGATTGAAGAGCAGGTCCTCCTGTCCAACAGCTCCTTCAACACCCAAGATGGGGAAGAAGAAGCTCAGGGCGATGACCAGCATGGAGAGCAGGAGGAAGATGGTTTGCTTACGCTGTATCATGCCTCCTCGTCCTGGCCAAATTCGTCATCCTTCTTGGAAGGGTCACGCCAATAGATGTTTCCGTCCAGAAACTCCTGGGTGGCGAGCAGTGTAGGCTTCGGGAGTTTCTCGTAAAAACGTGAGATCTCGATCTGCTCTCTGTTCTCAAACACCTCGTCGAGCGAGTCGTTGTAAGAAGCAAACTCCGAGAGTTTCTTGCTCAAGTCCTGCTTGATCTCGACGGAAATCTGATTGGCGCGCTTGGCAATGATGGCGACGCTCTCGTAAATGTTTCCCGTCGGTTCCCAAAGGTCTCGCAAATTGCGTGTGACGGTATTGACCGGTGCTTTCGATTTCTTGTAATCCATTTCTTTTATTGATGAGATATCAAGTGTTTTGTTTTGTCTTACTTTGATGGGGTGGGGCAGCGCGTTTACTCTTTCGTGAACTGCTTGCACTTCTCGATGTACTTCTCTGCCGTGGCGCGCTCCTTAGAGTCGGGGTACTCATTGATGAAGCCGTAGCACTCGTCCTCCGCATCCTGATAGCGCTGGAGCTTTTTTGCCTCAATACTCATGTTGGCCAACTCGTACTTGCTTTTCATCACGAGGATGGCAAACTTCTCGCGCATGTCGGAGTAGGGGTAGTCGTTGAGTGCATTCTCTGCCGTGACGATGCATGCCTCGTAGTTGTTGCCGCCACTGGTGCAGTTGCCGAAATAGGATCCGAGATTGTAGTAGAGTTTGGCGGACAGATAGGCCTTGAGGATCAACTTATCCTGCAACTCAAACATCCGTTGCTCTGCCGTCGATTTCAACTTTCCGTTGGGGAAGAGGTCGAGGTAGTTTTGGAAGGCAGCGATGGCAGCCACGGTCGGTGTCTGGTCCAGTCGTGCCTCGGGAGTGCACTGGTAGAGGCTTTGGCCAATATAGAAGGAAGCGGTCTCCGCATAGACCCCCTGCGGGTAGGTCTGGTAGTACTTCTTGAAAGTCTCGGAGGCGGCTTCATAGTCCTTGAGCTGATACTCGGCCATGGCCAGCATGAACAGGCATTCCTGACCGTTGTCAGTGCCCTTCTGGATCGTTACGAGATCCTGCAGGAGCGTAACGGCATTGCTGTATTTGCCCTGCACGTAGCACTCCTTGGCATACTCGTATTTGAAATCCGTATCGGTGGTCCTGTACACCTTGTTGAACTCGCGCGCGCAGCTTCCAAGAGTCAGAATGGCTACGAGAGCGATGGATAATTTCTTAATCATAAGCCTATTTTGAAGTGCAAAGGTAGCTCTTTTTTATGTAATGACAAAAGTGACACATTCTTTTTTAGTATTTTTTTGTATTGTCTTCGATTTGCATTACCTTTGAATAAGGTAAGCTGCATCTCAACAGTAAAAAAGAATGCGATTCTTTTTTGTTGTCTTCGATTTGTATTACCTTTGCCCTCGAATATGGAATTCAAACTCACATCAAAGTATGAGCCGACGGGTGATCAGCCGGAGGCTATCAGGGAGTTGACAGATGGAATCCGTCAAGGGGACAGGGCACAGGTGTTGCTCGGCGTGACGGGATCGGGCAAGACCTTCACGGTGGCTAATGTCATCCAGCAGGTGCAGGTGCCAACGCTGGTACTCTCTCACAACAAGACCCTTGCGGCCCAGCTCTACGAGGAGATGAAGGCGTTCTTTCCGGAGAACGCCGTGGAGTATTATGTCTCCTATTATGACTACTATCAGCCCGAGGCTTACTTGCCCACTACGGATACCTATATAGAAAAGGACCTTGCCATCAATGACGAGATAGAGAAACTGCGACTGCGGGCGGTGTCGGCACTGCTATCGGGGCGCAAGGACATCATCGTCGTGTCGTCGGTCTCCTGCATCTATGGTATGGGTGGCCCGACGGCCATGCAGGGATCGGTGATTCGTATCAAGAAGGGGCAGACGCTGGACCGCAATGCTTTCTTGCGTCAGTTGGTCTCCTCTCTCTATGTTCGCAACGATCTCGACCTGTCGCGCGGCAACTTCCGTGTGAGGGGAGACACCGTGGATATAGCCATGGCTTATTCGGACAGTGTACTGCGGGTGTCGTGGTGGGACGACGAGATCGATGCCATCGAGGAGTTGGACTCCGTCACCTTCCACCGCCAGGCTTCTTTTGAGGCGTACGAGATCTATCCTGCCAACCTCTTTGTCACGACTGAGGAGCAGAAGAACTCGGCGATCCGTCAGATACAGGATGGGCTGAGGGAGCAGGTTGCTTTCTTTGAGGAGATGGGCGACACCATCAAGGCGCAGCGTATCAAGGAGCGGGTGGAGTATGACCTGGAGATGATCAAGGAGTTGGGCCATTGTTCGGGTATCGAGAACTACTCCCGCTATTTCGACGGGCGGGAACCGGGCCAGCGTCCTTATTGTTTATTGGACTTCTTTCCGAAGGACTATCTGATGGTGATCGACGAGAGTCATGTCACCGTGCCGCAGATCAACGCGATGTATGGGGGAGACCGTGCGCGCAAGAAAAATCTGGTGGAGTATGGATTTCGTCTGCCCTCGGCTTTCGACAACCGCCCATTGAAGTTTGACGAGTTTCAAAGCCTGGTGCATCAAGTGATCTATGTCTCTGCCACGCCTGCTGACTTTGAGCTCCGCGAGTCGGGCGGTGTGGTAGTGGAGCAGTTGATTCGTCCCACAGGACTGCTGGATCCGGAGATCGTTGTCAGACCGTCGGAGAACCAGATTGATGACCTGATGGAAGAGATCACTGTCCGTGTCGAAAGGGGGGAGCGCGTTCTTGTCACTACGCTCACGAAGCGGATGGCGGAGGAGTTGACGGATTATCTCGTGGGGCATGAGGTAAAAACGGCTTATATCCACAGCGATGTGGCGGGACTGGACCGTATTAAGATCATCAACGACCTGCGTGCGGGTCACTATGACGTGCTGGTCGGCGTGAACCTCCTGCGAGAGGGTCTCGACTTGCCGGAGGTGTCGCTGGTCGCTATCCTCGATGCAGACAAGGAGGGATTCCTTCGTAGTCACCGAAGTCTTACGCAGACGGCAGGACGTGCGGCACGTAATGTGAATGGCAAGGTCATCATGTATGCGGACACCATCACCGAGAGCATGCAGCGCACGATCGACGAGACCATGCGGCGACGCATGAAACAGATGCGCTATAATGAGGAGCACCATATCACGCCGCAACCTATCATGAAGGCTATCCGCGACACGCTGCCGGCACAGGGTGGGGGACGTGGCGAAACGTCGATGCAAAAGACGAAGCCTGTACGCTATATCGAACCGGACCAGGTGGGGGCGTTTGCAGCAGACCCGATTGTGCAGCGCATGACACGACCGCAACTGGAGAAGAGCATTGCGGACACGACGCTGCTGATGAAGGAGGCTGCGAAGAACCTTGACTTCCTGCAGGCAGCACAGTATCGCGACGAGATCATCCGGATGCAAAAGGAGTTGGAACTGAAGTAGGCATCAGGGCGCTTGGGACGGTCGATAGGGGCGCATAGGACGTCATATAAAGTTAATAATCCTTTAGGTGGTGGTTATGTCGGCCTTTTTAGTTACCTTTGCTCTTTGAAAAATAGAATTGAAAAGGAAAACGATATGAAGAAACTCATCATGCTTCTCTTGGCGGCCCTGCCGCTGGTGGCTGTGGCGCAGACGGAACTGACTCCCGAGCAGGAGTTGGAGAAGGCGCAAAAAGAACTGGAAGCCGCACAACGTAAACTCACAGAGGCCCGTGAGCGGGCGCAGAAGGCGCAGCAGACTCAGGGGGAAGCTCCTCGAAAGGAAGAAAATGCGGGATGGACGGTGCCACAGAGTCAGACGCCTGTTGCCAAGAAGCAGGATCCTGCAGAGAAGCGCAAGGAGGCCAAACCGTCGAAGGCGGAGGACTTGGCTCCTTACCTGGCAGCTGACGCCGTGCCTTTGGTGGATGGCAGGGTGGAATGGTCCTGTGTGGTCGCTATGCCTGGGGTGAGCGCAGAGGTGCTCTATGATAAGTGTAAGGGCTATCTCAACGACGTCGTACAGGGCGGGAAGAGCCAGAAGGAGAGCCGTATCGCCTTGGTCAACGACCGGGAACACCGACTGATCGCCTCGATGAGAGAGGCGATGTCGATACCCTCTGCTTATCTTTCCCTCAACCATCCTACGTTTTGCTATGCTCTTGAGACGGTCTGTGTCGATGGCAAGGCGACGTTGACGATGAGCCGGTTGGTCTATAGCTATGACGCATCGAGCAAACAGGAGAGCAAAAAGGCCGAGGAATGGATCACCGACAAGGAGGCTATCAACGAGAACCGTACGCGCCTCCAGCCGCTGACGGGTAAGGTGCGTTGCACGACGATCGACCGAAAGAATGAGCTCTTTGCCGCTTTCGGGCGCGCCATGAAAGAGTAAGGGCATCCCTTGTGCGCCTCTTTTTAATCAATACATGTCAAATGATTTGAAAACAGTAAACAGAATATGACCGAACAAAATATGAACGAGCAGAATATCGAGAGCGTGGCTCAGCCGCCACGCCGCAATCATCGTCAACCGCGTGAGCACAACCGTATTGACTATATCCGCCAGTGGCTCAACATTATCTTTATGTTGGGAGCAGTGGTAGGTGTCATCTTCTATTTTCTCTCCGACAGCAATACGGGCGTCATCATCTTGCTGACTGCCATCGTCTTTAAGTTTGTGGAATGCGTCCTGAGGGTGATCAACCGATGAAGCAATTTCTGACCGTTCTGTGTGCTCTCTTGTGTTTCCCGATGCTGACACGGGCCCAATATGAGGTGGAGCAAGTCTTTTCCGACGACCAGCGGACGGCTCCTGGTTTTCAGGACAACCGTCGGAATCGGTCGGACTCTATCCAGAGCCAGCACAAGGTGGTGCCGCGCGGACTGAAGGTGTGGACGGTGGACGAGCGGTTTGGCGACAGGACGCCGGCCGTGCCCGATACCCTCTCCTTTATGTATATGAACTCCATCTTCACTTCGGGGAAGTATGGGGAGTATAACACGTTGGGCAACCTCGGGTCGCCACGGCAGGCGCGTGTCTTCATAGACCGCAGGCAGCAGTCTGACTTCTTCTTCATGGATCCTTACGACTACTTCCTCGTGGAGCCCAAGGAGTTCCACTTCACTTCCACCTTGTCGCCTATCACCCTGCTGGACTACAACACGGCGGGAGACCGCGTCAATGGTGAGGACCACTTTAGGGCTTTCTTCGCTGTCAATGCGGGCAAGCGATGGGGCTTCGGTTTCAAGTTTGACTACCTCTACGGGCGTGGCTACTACGACTCGCAGAACACGTCCCACTTCGACTACACCATGTGGGGAAGTTATCTCGGTGAGCGCTATCAGGCTCACTTGCTCCTTTCCACCAACCATCAGAAGGTGGCGGAGAACGGAGGTATCACTAACGACGCGTATATCACCCATCCGGAGATGTTCAACGAGTCGTTTGCGACCGACGAGATTCCCACGGCGCTGAAGAAGAACTGGAACCGCTATGACAATCAGCACGTCTTCTTCAACCACCGCTACAGTGTGGGATTCTACCGCAATGTGCCAATGACGGCGGAAGAGATCGAGGCACGCAAGTTTGCCATCCAATCCCAGGAGGCGAACAAGGCTGCGGAGGAGAAGGAGAGAGCTCGCCGCAAGGCGCAACGCAACGGGGAGGAGTTTGACGAGGCGGCATACGACAAGAAGCATAAGCCCTCGGGGCGTCCGGCTCATGCGCGCATAGCAGGGGACGTGCCGGCTCATACCGTGGCTACCACTGACTCCACTCGCATACAGGTCAATCTGCAGGAGGGAGGCATGGAGGCTGCCTTGGCACAGCAGGATAGTCTCGACCAGGCGGCTACGCAGTGGACGAAGCGGGAGTATGTGCCCGTGACGAGTTTTATCCATAGCGTACGCTTCGACAACTGGCGCAGAATCTATCAGGCATACGAAACGCCGGAGGGTTATTATGCCAACGACTTCTATACGCCGCAGATCTTTGCGGGTGACTCCATCTACGACCAGTCGAAGTCGTGGACACTGAAAAACACCTTTGCCGTGGCTTTGCTGGAGGGATTCAACAAGTGGGCCAAGGCGGGACTGAAGGCTTTTGTCTCGTTGGATCTCAAGCATTTTGAATTGCCCAACGTATTGCAGGAGGGTGACGCACCGGCTTACTCCAACGGGATGAAGGGCTGGTCGATGCACAACGTGAGCGTCGGTGGACAGTTGCTGAAAACGCTGGGCCGTGCGCTGCACTACGACGTGAGTGCTGAGGCGTGGCTGGAGGGCGACGAGTCGGGGCAGTTTAAGATTGATGGTCATGCTGACTACAACTTCCCCTTGTTTGGCGACACGGTGCGACTGGATGCTTATGCCTTTCTCCACAACACGGTGGCTTCGCCCTTGATGCGTACCTATCGGTCTCGCCACTTCTACTGGGAGGAGAATGGTCTCGACAAGCAGACGCACTCGCGTGTGATGGGGGCGCTGACGATCGGCAAGACGGGGACTACGCTGCGCGTGGGCTACGATATGCTGAAGAACTATATCTATCTGGGATTGCAAAACCAGCGGGTGGCGGATGGCGACAACTACCTGACGAAGGGGGTTGACGTGCAGGTGCGCCAGCATGGAGGCAATGTGGGAATCTTCACGGCGCAACTGGAGCAGAACTTGCAGTTTGGCATCCTTCACTGGAATAGCCGCCTGACTTATCAGAAGTCGGGTGATGAGGAGGTGATCGCACTGCCAGCACTCAATATCTACACGAATCTGTTCCTCCGTTTCAAGATTGCCCGCGTGTTGCAGTGTGACCTGGGTGGTGATCTGCGGTGGTTTACGAAGTATTATGCACCGGAGTATATTCCGGGGTTGAGTGCGTTTGGTATGCAGGAGACGGCAGATAGCAAGACGAAGGTGGGAGGATATCCCCTTGCCAACGTCTATGCCAACTTCAACCTGAAGCATACTCGCTTCTTCGTCATGATGAGCCATATCAATGCGAGCAGTGGTGGCGACTACTTCCTGACGCCCCATTATCCTCTCAATGGGCGCATCTTCCGATTTGGCGTGAGCTGGAACTTCTTTAATTAATAAGAAAGGAGAGATTACTGCCGTTTGTCTTCCCTGCTGAAATCAAGAATGTCCAACGATAGCGATAATGAATGAGAACCATGTAGCCGTCAATAGCGGCAAGGCTTTTCTGCTGGCAGCGCGTCCTAAGACGCTGTCGGGGGCTGCCGTGCCCGTGATGATTGGCGTGGCCTTGGCCATCCATGATATGGGATGGGAGCGGTTTCTGACGCCTGTGGCGGGAGACTGGTACCGTATGCCTCTCGTGCCGGCACTCCTGTGTTTCCTCTTTGCGATGGTGATGCAGGTGGATGCCAACTTTGTGAACGACTATTTCGACTGCGTCCGAGGGAAGGATGATCGCGAGACGCGTCTTGGTCCGAAACGGGCGTGTACCGAGGGGTGGGTGACGTTGCCTGCCATGCGGCGTTGCCTGGTGGTGACGACGGCGTTGGCTTGTCTTGTCGGTTTGCCGCTGGTCTGCTTTGGAGGCTGGGAGATGGTGTTGGTGGGAGCAGCTTGTGTCCTGTTCTGCTTTCTCTATACGACGCTGCTGGCTCAGCATGGGATGGGCGACGTGCTCGTGCTTCTCTTCTTCGGTCTCGTGCCGGTCTGCCTGACCTATTATGTCACCATGCCACCAGCGAGTCAAACGATTACGGCGCAGGTGGTCTGGGCCAGTTTGGCCTGTGGGTTGGTCATCGATACACTCTTGGTTGTCAACAACTATCGCGATTACGATCAGGACCGGGCGGTGGGGAAGAAGACGCTCATCGTGCGCATGGGTCGCGAAAGGGCGGAGCAACTGTATGGATGGTTGGGGAATATCGCCACCTATATGATGTGGGGATGTCTTGTTCTCGGCGACTCGAGTTTTGTTCTTATGTTGGTCTGTTTCGCCTGTTTCGTACCCTATGCGCTGCTTCATGGGGCCACGAGGGTTCAGATGCGACGCATCGGAAGGGGAAGGGAACTGAATAAGGTGCTTGGTATGACTGCCCGCAATATGTTTGTCTTTGGTGTGACGACCGCGATTGTCACGCTCTTTATTCTTTAAGCCTATGCAACCTACAATCAATCTTGAACTGATGTCCTTTGTCGAGCAGGAGATCCTGCCACGCTACAATGCCTTCGGCCGCAGTCATGGCCTACAACACGTACAGCGAGTGATACGCAATGCCATTGACTTGGCGCGACTGACGGGTGCTGACCTTGATATGGTCTATGCCATAGCGGCCTACCATGACTTGGGTATGGAGGGGCCGCGCGCCATCCATCATGTAACGGGAGGCAAGATCCTCATGGCTGACAAGCGACTGACCCGTTGGTTTTCGCCCACACAGATTCGAATCATGAAGGAAGCTGTGGAGGACCACCGTGCGTCCAGTAGTCGGATGCCGCGCAGTATCTATGGTAAGATCATCGCTGAGGCTGACCGGGACATCGAACCGACTGTAGTCTTCTCGCGAGCCATCGAGTTTGGGCTGGAAAACTATCCGCAGCTCAACAAAGAGCAGCAATGGGAGCGGTTTCGACAGCATATCAAGGAGAAATATGGTCGTAGGGGCTACCTCCATTTGTGGATACCAGGGTCGCCCAATGCCCAAAACTTAGAGTTGATTCGACAGACCATCGATGACGAACCTTCACTTCGTGCGGTCTTCGACCAACTGTGGTTGCAGATCCAGACCGAGATCACGACGGCTAACGATCAGAATACGCCGTCCTAGTTCGTGTGTCCAACTCAACATTTATCTTATGCCGTCACAGCTATGGAACAGATACAATATTATATAGGTATCATCGCCGTCATCGTCATCGGAATCTTCATAATCAAGAAGGTGGCATCCTGCCTTATCCGCACGGTCGTCATCTTCTTATTGCTCGGGGCGCTCCTATTCCTCTGCACCCTCTTGGGGTGGTTGTAGTCCTACAGAAACGCTGCCTTCTTACTTGAATACCTTGCGGAAAGCAGGTGGCACAGGAGTGGAAAACTCCATCCGTTGGTGGGTGATGGGGTGAGTGAAGCAGAGCACATAGGCGTGGAGGCAGAGACGGCCTACGGGGTCGTCGCCATTGCCATACTTGATGTCGCCACAGACGGGATGGCCCAGATCGGCGCTGTGGACACGGATCTGATTCTTTCTGCCTGTCTCCAGTCGGTATTCTACCAGGGAATGTGTTGTGGTGCGGTCGAGTACATGGTAATGGGTGATGGCATATTTGCCCCCGTTATCTACGGGGGAAGAGTAGGTGAAGTAGGCTTGGTTGTCCTTCAGCCAGCTCGTCACCGTACCCTCGTCGTCCATCATTTCCCCACTGACCACCGCCACATAGCGGCGATCATAGACCAAGTCGTGCCATTCGTGCTCAAGAATCTGCTCGGCGCGCATGTCTTTGGCATAGACCATCAGTCCCGAGGTGTCGCGGTCCAGACGGTGGACGACGTGGGCATTACACTTCTGTCGCGTCTTCCTGAAATAGCCGTCGAGGATGGTCTTGACGTTGAGCGAGGCGTGGCCTGCCGCCATGGACAAGATGCCTGCAGCCTTTTCGATTACGACGAGATACTGGTCCTCATAGACGATCTTCAGGTAGCGGCTCTTGAATAGATCGTTCTTCTTCGACCGGCTCACGGTCACTTTGTCGCCAGCTACTAAGGGGCGGTCAAACTGCGTGACGTACTTGCCATTGACCTTGATGCCACGGCCTTTCAGTGTGGCCTTGATCTTGCTCTTGCTGTCTTTGAGGTGGGCGAAGAGCCACTCCAGCAGTGGGGCAGGGGCCTCAACCGTGTAGTGGTCGTACTTCTCTTCGTTATAGGGATTGATTCTAATCATGTTTCTTATGCTATATCCCCTGGGGGGACTTCTTTTTATATCCTGTATGGAACGTTTTTATGCCCTTTAGGGAAACTTTTTGATACCCTTTAGGGCGAATGTTTGATTTCGCAGCGCTTGCTGTCTCTCTCTATATATATATAGGAAAGAATCCTCTATTCGATGGGGAAATCTACTGTGCACGGAAGTGGAGACGGTAGATCGTGTCAGCCAGTACCATCTTGCTGCCGTCGAGTTCCTCGACCGTGTAGGTCTCCTCCAGTGTGTGGATGCCGAGCGGATGGAGTACGGAGGCGTCTTCTACCAAGGGGTCGCCCTTCGTCCGGTCGTTGACACGCGGCTCGGTGAGTTTCAGTGTGTTGCCTGTATGGGAGTAGTGAATGCAGTAGATCTTATTATCGGTGAAGTCGTAAGCCTGCATGATCGGTCCTTGGAAGGTCCAGAACACGCGCCTTGGCGCCACATTGCATGACCCCTCGGTTGCCAAGGTGTCGATAGAGATGAGGTGCCAGTACTGTCCCAGTTTGCCACTGTCGTCGCTATTGAGCGTACAAGAGGAAAGGGAGAACAGGCTGATGAGTATGCCGAGGATGATAGGAGAAAATTTGCCCATTGTCGTTAGAAATTTAAGAGTCCTGTCTTGGTGAAAGTCAGTTGCGCACCGTAGTTGATGCCGCCGAGCAAGCTACCGAAGTCCATGCCGTAGCCAGCCTTGACGGAGCATCCCTGGAGAAATCCTGTACTTTGCGTGAAGTCGTAGCGTCCCTCAATAAGAAAACTGAAGTCGTGCTTCTTATCGACAAACGGGTCCTCGTAGGTACCGAAAGCCTCCTCATAGGTCGTGAGCACACGGTAGTAGAGATTATCGCGCAGGTAGCCATCGACACCGAGATGGATCGCCGTGAAGCGGTTGTTGTGGAAATAGATCTTGCCGTCGCTATTGTAGAGCGGAGCAGTGTAGAGCGGATTGCCTATAGCCTGTCCCCAGTGCTGCCATCCCGTATAGACGTAGTGGTTGTAGAAGTTGTCGCGACCGCTGATGTGGTCCTTCCAGCCCTGCGTATGGTCGTGATAGACTGGACCACTCTGATACTTCGTGTAGAGGTATTCGAACGTCACGCCACTCACCGTCCGCTTGTATTTCGATCGGTAGCTGGCGCCGAGCAGCCAGTCTTTGAGATCATAGAAGAAGTACTGGCGTTTCTCCTTCACGTTCCATTTTTCTCCCTCGCCATAGCCGTCGTAGTCGAGTTGGAACATCGAGGAGTGGTCTTCGAAAAACTTATCCGCATAGACGCTGAAGCGCCAGGTGTCGGTCTCGTAGTTGACGCGTAGGAGCCAAGATCCCAGTTGGTTGCCCTCCGCGTTCTGATAGACCGTGCCTTCTTCCACGGTTTCGCCGCCTCCAGGCAGGAAGGCCTTCCAGAAACTCTTCAGGCCCGTGCTGTTCTTCACCATCACCAGTCCGCCATTGGGACCCTCCATGTAGGACGTGCCACCAAACGTGGCTGCCATCTCCACACCCAGTTCGACGGACCACGGGCAGAACACATCCTCGTTGCCTATTTTGAGGTAGCCTGCCTTGCTATGGTAGAGTACGCCGTCGGCATATTTGCTCTGCTTCTGCGTGAAGTCGTGCTGCCATCCTTGGTCCGTCATCTTGCCATAGGCAATGTGGCCCTTGATGTGGAGCCATCCGCGTCCGAAGGGCAGCGTCCAATAGTCGGGGAGGGCAATGCGCACCTGCGGCACAGGGCGGGCGTTGATGCCCAGCGTCTGCGATCCCGAACTCAGTTGGTTGTCTTTCAGTTGCATGGGCCGCTCCTTTGCGCCGATGGTGAGAGTGGCCTTCTTCCATCGTCCTTCGACGTAGGCTTGCTGCACGACCACATGGCTCGTGTAGTGGTAGGGAACGGCTACCTCCACGCCGTAGCCCACACCCCACTGGCGATGGTCGTCGGTGCTGAGCGGACGTTTCACGCCCCCGAGTATATAGCCGTTGGTGGTCTCCAGGGAACTGAGGCCCTGTTTGTTGGCGTTGAGCCACAGCGGAGTCTTGCCCTTGGATCCGCTCAGTTGCGCCTCCACGCGATAGCTGACGTTCTCCGTCAAGCGGGTAAAGAGACTGTCCTGTGTGGCTGATCCACTCGTGCTGCCGTGAGAGGGGAGGCAGAGGAGAAGACTTCCGAGCAGTAGCGCTGAATATTTCTTCATATATTGTTGGCTTATTCGTCTTGATGTGGCAAGCGTCTTCTCCCTGCGTGTGGGATGCACAAGGTGGCGGATGCTTACTCGGTTGCAAATTTAATACTTTTTTTTTGTTCATTCGAATTTTGGCTTGACAACATGGCTGATGACCCCATTTTTTGTAAGAACAAGAAAATATCATTCCCTTTCGGGACGAATCATCGGTTGCCATGATGTTTTCTCGAAGAAATTTTATAGCTTTGCAAGCAGAAAGGCGAACGTCTGTTGGACTGCCGCCTTTATATAGGAATAGAATATCCGCTCACACATGCAAACGATAGAACTCCTCGCCCCTGCCAAGGATCTGGCTTGTGGAATGGCTGCAATAGACCATGGTGCTGACGCCGTCTATATTGGCGCAGCCCGTTTTGGTGCACGACAGGCTGCTGGCAATAGTCTTGACGACATTGCCCAGCTCTGTGCCTATGCCCACCAGTTTGGCGCCTCCGTCCACGTCACTGTCAACACCCTCATCTATGACAATGAGATGGAGGATACGCTGCGTCTTGTTGCTCAGCTCGATCGCATCGGTGTTGATGCCATCCTCGTCCAGGACATGGGTCTGCTCGCGCGCATCCAGTCGGGCCACGTCCTCTCCCGTGCTGTGCTCCATGCCAGTACGCAGTGTGACACGCGCACGGCCGAGAAGGTTCGCTGGCTACAGTCGCTGGGATTCAGCCGTGCGGTCTTGGCCCGTGAACTCTCCGTCGAGGAGATAAGCGCCATCCATCGCGACGTGGCCGACATGGAACTGGAGGCTTTTGTCCATGGAGCGCTATGCGTCAGCTATAGCGGACTGTGCTACGCCTCGCAGTATTGCTTCCAGCGGTCGGCCAACCGCGGCGCCTGTGCCCAGTTTTGCCGTCTCGCCTTCGACCTCAAGGATGACCATGGAACCACCATCGTCCACGACAAGCACCTGCTCTCGCTCAAGGACCTTTGCCAGATAGACCATTTGGAGGAACTGATGCGGGCGGGGGTGTGCTCCCTGAAGATAGAGGGACGTCTGAAGGACGCAAATTATGTGAAGAATGTGGTGGCGGCCTATAGTCAGCGTCTCGATGAGATCATCGCCCGCCATCCCGGACAGTACTGCCGCAGCAGCCGCGGGCGTGTGAATTACCATTTCCAGCCCAATCTCAGCAAGACCTTCAACCGCGGCTATACGACCTATTTTGCCACAGGTCGCCAACCCAATATCTTTTCGCCCGATACGCCGAAGGCCTTGGGAGAGTATGTTGGCAAGGTGAAGGACTTGCGCCGTGACAGTCTCGTCGTGGCTGGTACTGCCTCCTTTGCCAATGGTGATGGTCTCTGCTACCTTAACGCCAAGCACGAACTGGAGGGATTCCGTGTCAACCGAGCGGTGGGCAACCGCCTCTTTCCCCACCAGATGCCAGCGAGTCTGCGTCCAGGGTTGGCATTGTACCGCAACCAGGATCAAGCCTTTGAGCGCTTGCTTCAGGGGCGGAGCGCAGAGCGTCGCCTGTCACTGCGGATGCTTTTTTCCGCTACGGAGGACGGTTTCCGCCTCGTGGCTTCTATGGATGAGGCTTCGGCCAGCGTCGATATCGCCTTTGAGCATCAACCAGCCAAATCGCCGCAAAAAGAGAATATCGTACAAGAGCTCAGCAAGCTCGGTACTACCCGCTTCTCGGCACGTCCCGAGGACGTCTCGGTGGAGGTGGGGACATGGTTTGTGCCTCGCAGTCTGTTGGCACAGGCGAGACGGGAGGTGGTCGAGAAGTTGTCGGCCCAGGTGCTGGCTCCTGTCTCCGTCCCCGACTCCCATGAAGTGGTAGCGGCTCAGACATCACAGGTTGAAGCAGGTCCAAGAACGACACAGGAAGCAACAGATCCACGAATGATCCAAGAAGCTGTCGCCACACAGAAACCCCAGGAGACAGCTACGCCAGGTAGGCCACTGGAGGCCCAGCGCTGGCAACGACAGTATGAGACTTTCCCCTATACCTATAATATAGCCAATGCTGACGCAGCCCGCCTCTACGCTTCCTGCGGACTTCCGGGTCTGTCCAAGGCTTATGAGAAGGGTGGGGCGGAAGATCTTCCCCAGCACCCTGCCGACTTGATCATGCAGTGTCGCCATTGTCTGCGGTACGCTTTGGGCTATTGCGTGCGTCGTGGTGGCAAGCGTCCACAGTGGCGCGAGCCGCTCCATCTCGTGCTTCCCGATGGGCGGCAGTTTCGTTTGGAGTTTGATTGTCAGGACTGTCAGATGAACGTCTATGCAGAAAAGTAGGTTTCTCATACCGCTGATGCTGGTGGTGCTGCTCCTGAGCAGTTGCTACCACAAGATGACGCCGAGCCGGTTTCGCATCGTCGATAGCCTCACTACGTCGCGTCCTGACACGCTCGCACGCCTCGACTCCGTGCAGCTCGACTCCCTCTATTTCGTTTATACCCACCACTACCATGTGGGTTTCAACTTCGTCACCCGTGGCAAGCATCTCTTTCTTACCCGCCAGCAGCCAGAGGAAATCGTTACCGGACTTCCTGTTGACTCCTTTGCTGTCGATAAAGGGAAGCACCTGGTCGTGGCCGATGTCCGCATCCTTTCCACCGACCCCGTGGACAGTGTATGGGTACAGGTAGCGACGGAGGACAGTCGCTTCGGATGGGTTCATGAGCGACGATTGCTCCATGAGGTCGATCCCGACGACCCCATCTCGCAGTTTATCTCCTTTTTCTCCAATGTCCACCTGCTGGTCTTCCTCATCGTCATCTCGATCATCGCGATCGTCTATGCCGTGATCAAACTACGTCGTGGCCGCGTCAAACTGGTTCATTTCAACGATATCGACTCGTTCTATCCATCGCTCCTGGCCCTCATCGTAGCCGCCAGTGCCACTTTCTATGCTTCTATCCAACTCTTTGCACCCGACCAGTGGCGAGCGTTCTATTTCAATCCCTCGCTCAATCCCTTCTCGCAACCTCTCTTGCTGGAGATATTCCTGGTCCTCGTTTGGGCCATGCCGATCGCAGCCCTTGCCGCCATTGATGATGTTTGGCGCAAACTCGATCCGCGTGCAGCTCTCTTCTATTTGGCCAGTCTCCTTGCCGTTTGTGCCGTCAACTATATACTCTTCTCCGTTTCCACTCTCTACTATCTTGGCTATCCGCTCCTCCTGGCCTACATCCTCTATGCCGTGCGCCGCTATTGGCGCCATTCTTGTGTCCGCTACTATTGCGGCAACTGTGGTGCGGAACTGCGTCATAAAGGGCGTTGTCCCCACTGTGGTGCGATCAATCAATAAGCTAAGTAATGTGTCGAGGCTAAGGTAAGCAATGTCTCACGCTGAAGGTAAGCAATGTCTGAAGGTTATGCTAAGTGATGATCCCACCGACGAATAAGCTATGGCTTTGATTCATCCATGGTGATAGTTTGACTGTCATGATTAGGATTTTGTGTGTCAATCCAAATCTCGGATGCCTCCAAACTTGTGCCAAGTGGTCCGCAATGCAACAAACTTGCAGGGAGAATGGATAACAAAGTTTGAAAAATTTGGCACAACCATATTTTATTTGTACTTTTGCCCCTGTTTTTCAGAGCGCGCCATCCATGCACCTCCCGAAGTCACGCCCAATCCTAATCCTTCTAAGAAAGGTCAAAGGTGGGACGGTGTCCTCGTTAGGCTGCGGCAGATGGCTTTCTACGTAAAATATTGTAACAAGATAATGGAAGAATTTGAACTCATTGCCAAGACATTCATGGGCCTGGAGCCCGTCTTGGCGCAAGAGCTCACGGAGCTGGGTGCCAACAATGTGCAGATAGGACGCCGTATGGTGTCGTTTACCGGCAACAAGGAGATGATGTATCGCGCCAACTTTCAACTCCACACAGCTATCCGAATCCTCAAGCCCATCGCCCATTTCAAGGCACAGTCGGCAGAGGACATGTATGAGGAAGTGCGCAAGATCGACTGGAGTAAGTATATCGGCGAGGGCAAGACGTTCTCCGTCGACTCCGTTGTCTATTCCAACGAGTTTCGCAACTCACGCTTTGTGACCTACAAAGTGAAAGACGCCATCGTGGACCAGTTTCGCGAGGAGACGGGGAAGCGTCCCAATATCTCCGTCACCAATCCCGATATCCGTCTCAACATCCACATCGCCGAGTTTGACGCCACACTGTCCCTCGACAGTAGCGGCGAGTCGCTCCACCGCCGTGGCTACCGACAGGAGAGCGTGGCAGCCCCACTCAACGAGGTACTGGCAGCTGGCATGATCCTCATGACAGGCTGGAAGGGCGATACCGACCTCATCGATCCGATGTGTGGTTCGGGTACCATCGCCATCGAGGCTGCCCTTATCGCCCGCAATATCTCGCCGGGCGTCTTTCGCAAGGAGTTTGCCTTTGAGAAATGGCCCGACTTCGACCAGGATCTGTTCAACGAGATCTATAATGACGATTCGCGCGAGCGCGAGTTCGAGCACCATATCTATGGCTATGACATCGATATGAAGGCGGTCAATACCGCCCGCATCAATGCCCGTGCCGCAGGTCTCTCCCGTTATATTGACTTCGACTGCCGCGACTTCAAGGACTTCAAGAAGCCGGAGCAGAAGAGCATCATTATCTCCAATCCGCCCTACGGTGAGCGTATCTCCACTCCCGACTTGCTGGCCACCTACCGCATGATCGGCGAGCGACTGAAGCACGAGTTCATGGGAGGCGAGGCTTGGATCCTCTCCTACCGCGAGGAGTGCTTCCGCCAGATAGGTCTCAAGCCAAGCATCAAGATTCCGCTCTTCAACGGATCGCTGGAGTGTGAATTCCGTCGCTACCAACTCTTTGACGGCAAGATGAGTGACTTCCGCCATGAGGGCGGCATTGTCAAGACCGAGGAGGAGAAGGCCGAGATGGCGCAGCAGCACCGATTCAAGAAGAACCGCGAGTTTAAGCAGCTCCTCGACCAGCAGGCAGAGAACGAGGAGGGCGACATCCGCAGCTTTACCTTCCATAAGTTTGAGCGCGACGAGCATCACTTCTCGCGTCCCGACCGCAAGCCTTTCCGCCGCCGTGGTGATGATGACGACAAGCGGGGTGGACGCTTCGGCGACCGCAGGGATGGACGCTTCGGCGACCGCGAGCGTAGAGGAGACCGCCGTGGCGACGACTGGCGTGGAGACCGCAGAGACGACCGCCGAGCTCCGGGCAAGCGTTGGAGTGACCGCGGAGGACGTGACCGTCGTGACGACCGCAGAGACGGTTTCCGCGGCGACAAGCGCGGACAGGGCGACTACAGAAACCAATCCAATAACAAATACTTTAGTGATAATGAAGACTAAAACCTTTAGAAATGTGCTCTGTGCAGCCATGACAGGTTGTGCATTGCTCAATCCATTGCACACTACTACGACCATGGCACAGAAGCAGTTCACCCTCGAAGACCTCAATTTCGGTGGTACGAACTATCGCAACATGGTGCCCGAGAATCGCTATACGACATGGTGGGGCGATCGCTTGGTGCGCACCGAAGTTGACTACTGCGCCGAAGTCAATCTGAAGAATGGCAAGGAGACGCGTCTCTTCTCCCTCGACGAGATCAACGAGTGGGCGGGCCTCAAGGGCTCCGATGAGAAGATTCGCCACTTCTACTCAGCCTCCTTCCCCTATGCCGACAAGAGCCTCGTCATGGTGATGAACGGCCGTGAGAACCTGCTCGTCGATTTCAAGAAGCACACGCTTGTGAAGCGCTGGAATCGTGAGCAGCAGACACAGGCTTTGGAGTGGAACAAGCAGTCGGACGCCACGGCCTACGTCAAGGGCGACCAGCTCTATGTCACCACGACCGACGGACAGACCCACCAGCTCACGAAGGACGGATCGCGTGAGATCGTCTATGGACAGAGCGTACACCGCGATGAGTTTGGTATCAGTGGTGGTCTCTACTGGAGCCCGAAGGGCAACCGCCTGGCTTTCTATCGCATGGACCAGAGCATGGTGAGTGATTATCCTCTGCCCGATATTCCCGAACTCAACTGGACGCCGAAGCCCGGAGAGTCGCGTGCGGCAAAGCTCGACATGATCAAGTATCCGATGGCTGGCGAGGCCTCGCACAAAGTAACTGTGGGAGTCTATGATCTCGCCACGGGTAGCACGATCTATCTGAAGGCTGGCGATCCCACCGACCGCTATTTCACCAATATCTCCTGGTCTCCTGACGAGAGCCGCATCTATATGCTGGAGCTCAATCGCGACCAGAACAACATGGACCTTGTGGAGTATGACGCCACTACGGGCGACCGTCTTCGCGTCCTTTACAACGAGAAGGACGAGAAGTATGTGGAGCCGCAGCACCCCATTGCGTTCTTGCCTTGGGATGCCACGAAGTTTGTGCTCCAGAGCCAGAAGGACGGCTACAACCACTTCTATCTCTTCGACATTGCAGGCGGAGAGCCGCGCCAGCTTACCAAGGGTGAGTGGGTGGTGATGGACTTCCTGGGCTTCGACCTGAAGCGCAAGGCCATTATCTATGCCTCCAACGAATGCTCACCTATTCAGCAGAACACGTGGAGCGTGAGTGTCAAGAACGGCAAGCGCACGCTCCTCGACAACGGAAAGGGTTGGCACTATGCCTCTCTCAGCACCAGTGGTATGGCTGTTTGCGACAACTACTCCGAGCCTGACGTGCCCCGCAAGATAGACCTCATCGAGGTAGCGGGCAAGCGCGTCAACTGGTTGACGGCAGCCGATCCTTGGCAGGGCTACAACGTGCCGGAGTATAGCTGTGGCACGCTCAAGGCTGCCGACGGCACCACCGACCTCTACTACCGTATGGTGAAGCCTGTCGGTTTCGACGCTACGAAGAAGTATCCGACGGTGGTCTATGTCTATGGTGGCCCCCACGCTCACAACGTTGATGCGCGCTGGCACTATAGCTCACGTTCCTGGGAGACCTACATGGCACAGAAGGGCTACCTCCTCTTCATTATCGACAACCGTGGTAGCGAGCATCGCGGCAAGGCCTTTGAGCAGGCCACGTTCCGCCACCTCGGCCAGGAGGAGATGAAGGACCAGATGAAAGGTGTGGAGTATCTCCAGAGCCTGCCCTATGTGGATAAGGACCGTATCGGTGTGCACGGTTGGTCGTTTGGTGGCTTTATGACCATCTCGCTGATGACCAACTATCCTGATGTCTTCAAGGTGGGTGTGGCCGGTGGCCCCGTCATCGACTGGAAGTGGTATGAGGTAATGTATGGTGAGCGCTATATGGATACGCCGCAGACCAACCCCGAGGGCTACGCTCAGACTTCCCTCCTGGCCAAGGCCAAGGACCTCAAGGGCAAACTGCAGATCATCCAGGGCCTCAACGACCCGACGGTGCTCCCGCAGAACTGCTACTCTTTCCTCAAGGCTTGCATTGCCGTGGGTACCCAGCCCGATTTCTTCGTCTATCCGGGCGAGCCCCACAACATGCGTGGCCATCAGAGCGTACACCTGCATGAGCGCATCACGCAGTATTTTGAGGATTATCTGAAATAAAACCTCGTTTTCAGTTGACCAATCAGCCTTCCAGGGACAACTCGTCACCGCAAGGCTGATTGGTTGTATCTGAGCGGAATACAAATATCAAGGATCAAGGACATGAGAATCTTACTATTAGGAAGCGGTGGACGCGAGCATGCGCTGGCATGGAAACTGGCGCAGAGCAGAAAGTGTGACAAACTGTATATCGCCCCGGGCAATGCCGGTACGGCTTTGGTGGGCGAGAATGTCGCCATCAACGTGAGCGACTTCGACGCACTGAAAGCGTTTGCTGTTGATAACCGAGTCGATATGGTAGTAGTTGGCCCTGAGGACCCGCTTGTCAAGGGCATCTACGACTGCTTCAAGGAGGACGCGCGTACCAGTACTATCCCCGTTATCGGCCCGTCGAAGCAGGGAGCGGTGCTGGAGGGATCCAAGGACTTCGCCAAGCAGTTCATGTTGCGCCACAATATCCCGACGGCGGCCTATCGTACCTTCGACGGTACTACTTTGGAGGAGGGCCTTCGCTTCCTGGAGACACTCCAGCCTCCCTACGTTCTTAAGGCCGACGGACTGGCTGCCGGCAAGGGCGTGCTCATCGTCCCGACCCTCGACGAGGCCAAGAAGGAACTGCGCGATATGCTGGGTGGTATGTTTGGCAATGCTTCGGCACGGGTAGTCATCGAGGAGTATCTCGATGGTATCGAGTGCTCCGTCTTTGCCCTCACCGATGGCGTCCACTATCAGATCCTGCCAGAGGCCAAGGACTACAAGCGCATTGGCGAACACGACACGGGTCTCAATACGGGTGGCATGGGTAGCGTCTCTCCTGTGCCTTTCGCCGACGAGGCATGGATGCGCAAGGTGGAAGACCGCATTGTGCGCCCCACTGTGGAAGGTCTCCGCGAGGAGGGAATCGACTACAAGGGCTTTATCTTCTTTGGGCTTACTAATGTCGGTGGCGATCCGATGGTCATCGAGTACAATTGCCGCATGGGCGATCCTGAGACCGAGAGCGTCATGCTCCGCCTCAAGAGCGACCTGGTGGATCTGCTGGAAGGTGTTGCCAAGGGCAACCTCGACGAGTATGGGGTTGAGACCGACCCGCGAAGTGTGGTGTGCGTGATGCTTGTCAGTGGTGGCTATCCGCAGGCTTACGTCAAGGGCTATCCAATAAAGGGAATTGATGAGGTGACGGGAGCCGTAGTGTTTCATGCTGGTACCGCCCTCAAGGAGGGACAGACCGTCACCAATGGTGGCCGTGTCTTGGCGGTCAGCGCCTATGGTGAGAATAAGGAGGATGCTCTTCGCAAGTCGTTCACCGAGGCCGAGAAGATAGATTTCAAGGACAGATACTTCAGAAAGGACATCGGGCAGGACCTGTAGTCACATTATTCACATGCCATGGCCTTTTGCGGGCTGTGGCATGTGCCTTCTTTGCAGATGGAAAGAAAACGCATACAAAACAAGATTGCGGAGAGTCGCTGGACGCTCTCTACGCTGACGATGTTGGCCCTCGCGGTATGGGGACTGGCTGGCATGGGTGAACACCGCCTATGGATCAACCTGCTCTGTCTCGTCCTCTCCACCTATCTGATGGTGGAGCTTAACAATGCCAATACGCTCATCCGTATCTACAGCCGCATGGTGTCGGGGTCTTTCCTCGTGCTCGCTACGGTCTGTATGCACCAGCTTACCAGTTACACTTCTTCCATCTCCATCCTCTGCATGGCTGGTTTCTACACGAGCCTTTTCCGATCTTATCAGGACGAAGCGTCGCCCGGATGGGTATTTTACGCTTTTATCTGTTGGGGTTTCGCCAGCATCGTGTGGCCGCAGGCCCTTTTCTTCGTGCCTGTCTTTTGGTTGTTGATGGGCGTGCTGCTGCGGGCGTGGAGCGCACGCCATTTCTGCGCCTCGCTACTTGGCCTCTTACTGCCCTATGCTGTTGTCACGGCAGTCCTTGCCGTGCGAGGCGACCTGGAGCGTATGGTCTCTCATTTCGCCCAACTGGGTCAGTTCTCTCCCGTCTTTGAGTTTACGGCCCTTTCTATCGGCCAGATTGTCGCTTTGACCTTTGTCACGCTTTGCGCCCTTATCGGCAGCATCCATTTTCTGCGCAAAAGCCACAACGACAATATCCGCACGCGTCAGTTCTACTTCTTCTTCCTTATTATAGACGGTCTGACCTTTGCCTACCTCTGTGTGCAGCCCAGTCAGTATGAGGCATTGCTCGGCATTCTCATTGTCAACACTTCGCCTGTTATCGGCCATCTGTGGGCCTTGACGCGCACGAAATGGACCAACGGCCTCTTTCTTGTTGCCACTACCCTTGCCGTGCTCCTCGTCGCTTACAATCTCATGCGTAGTTTCATGCATTAATATCTTATGGCTGAGATCACCGACATTCTTATCAACTACGGTTACATGGGTATGTTTGTAGCCGCCTTCCTGGCTGGTAGTTTTCTGCCTTTCAGTAGTGAAGCTGTCATGGTAGCACTCCTTGCGGCCGGACTAGGCCCCAGCGAACTCGTTGTCTCGGGCACGCTGGGTAACACACTTGGGTCCATGCTCAACTATGGCATTGGACGCATGGGCCGCATGGAATGGATCGAAAAATACCTCCATGTGAAACGCGAGAAAGTAGAGAGCACGCAGCGATGGATGCGCGGGCGGGGCGCATGGATGGGGTTCTTTGCCTTTGTTCCCATCCTCGGCACGGCCATCTGTATTGTCCTCGGGCTGACCCGTGCGAATCCTGTCATTACTCTCTTCACGGTCTTCGCAGGCAAGGTGATCCGCTACGGCCTCCTCATCGGTGGCGTAGGCCTCCTTTTCTGACGTGCCTTGGACGTGCGCATGGCATAGGATAGTTGGCTCGGCCTTCAATATTGGCTATGGATTCTTCCGGCGAATTCCATCTTGGGTCTTGTGGGACTCAACGAATATATTTCAGCTCATCTTGCGAAATATGTATCTTACTCCCGTCATCATATTCTATGTCTATGCTCGTGAGGACTAATTTTCGGGCTGATGGATTATGCCATAAATAATACCACCCAAAATCATCGCCATAGGTTCCACCTGGGACTGCTGGACCTATAAAATGTCCCCCTGACTCAGTAGTTCCATCTATCTCGCACGCTACGGGTTCTCCTTTGGCGTTGGTGGGATACCCGCGCCAATCTAAAGACAGTATGTTTTGGGAGGAAACATTTTTCCAGATCAAAAAAGCATGTACACCACCAGAGACATCAGCAGGAGTCAGATAAGCTTTTTCTAACTTTATAGAATGCTTTAATTCTTCTATTCTCTTCGCCTTCTCGATACGCTCACGCCGTTTGTTTTTTCCATTGGCTCCAGCTTCTCCAGTAGAAAGAAGTGAGTCTTGTACTAGGGCGTCCCCCTTTGTTGCACGAGATGGCGACGCATTATTAGTCTCATGCACCACGGTAGACAACATATACACTAATAACCCAAACGCACAGACAAGAAGAAACAATAGGGCTTTCGGCATTTTCCTGTCAGGATAAATATCCTCTACAGGCCATTTGACGGTGGAGTCGGAAATATTGATAGCTTTAGCCCTTTCTTTAGCCCTTTCATTGGCTCGCCTCTCAGCTTCGCGTTGCTGTTCCGCAAGTTCCTTTTGTTTCTCCGCCTCTTCCTGTTCTCGTTTCTTCTCTTCCTCGTATTTCTTCTTCGCTTCCTTCCATTGTAGGAATTCTTCGAATTCTCTTTTCTCTTCTTCCGTCATAATCGAAAAGGTATTTAGTTCCCAATTGGCTTATTTATGAAGCGAAATGTACTCTGCCATGACTACGCGAATATCATCAAAGGTGATCGAGTCGTCGCAAAGGCGCTTGATGGGTGTGGCTCCCTCGGTAGTGCCCACTTTGGCGATGGCCCGCATGATGGTTGTGTATTTCTCGTTGCCCGTGATGTCCTCCGCCTTGATGTTTCCCTGTTTGACGTAGGGAATCAGGTGGCCTGAAATGGTGGCAGGTGTCAGTTTGCGCAAGCGGGCAATGTCAGATACGGACAGTCCTTTTGTGAACAGGTCGTAGGTGACTTCTCCCGTTGGCACCTTCTTCTGCTTGGTTTTCTCTGCGTTGAGTTTTTCAGCCTTGCTTTTTCTGCTCCGCTTCGCCTTGCCTTGTTTAGGGTCTGCCTCATCCAGCACACCGAGGAGGGCCATTTGCTTGGCGTGGAGGTAGTCGCCTACGGAGAACCCATGCTGGGCAATGTAGGTCAGCAAACGGCCTTTGGCCTCCACCGTCTCCGTCAGTTCGGTCAGCGTGGTGTCAAGGCGTCGCAAAGCCACCTTGCTGCCCGTCTTGATGAGTTTCGTTTGGGCTATCAGTTCGTCGAAGATTGCTGAGAGTTGTTTGCGAAAATAGTCCGCACTTCGTTGCACCCGATCCATGAATGCCGCGTCATGGAGTTGGTCGAAAGGCATGGAGAGGATTACTTGTCCCCATTTCCCCGCCACCGCCAGTATGTCCTGTAGTGGCTTGTGCGCCTGGTCGTGGATGGCCCGTAGCGTTTCCTGCGCGTAGAAAAATTCTCCGACGACACGATGGAGGTGCTCCTCCTGTTGGGCTATCTGGTGGAAAGAGAAAAGTTCGATCAGCAGTTGTCGCTCATACTCCTGGCGGAGCGTAGGCAGCGCCTTGATGCTCGCTTCGGCCCTCTCCTCTTGCGTGGCGATATAAGAGCTGACGCGGTCGTCGTTGATGATGGCGTTGGGTGAGACGGGGGTGGCCAGTACCAATCCTTCAAGTGTTTTGCAGCGGCTCAGAGCCACATAGACCTGGCCTGGGGCAAAAGACTGCTGTGCGTCGATGATGGCGTGTTCGAAAGTGAGTCCCTGACTCTTGTGAATCGTGATCGCCCAGGCCAGGCGCAGGGGAAACTGCGAGAAGGAACCGAGCACCTCCGTCTCAATCTCCCGTGTCTCGTCATTGAGCGAGTAGCGAGTATTCTCCCATACGTCGCGCTCTACGTCGATGGGTTGCGCGTCGCCTGTGCAGAGCACCTGGATGGTGTTGGCATCGAGGTAGGTGATGTGGCCAATGCGCCCGTTGTAGTATCTTCCTTCCGTGTCGTTCTTGACAAACATCACCTGCGCACCCTCTTTCAATTGCAATTCTTGGTCCGTCGGGAAGTTGGCAGAAGGAAACTCACCACTTACCTCGGCTCGGTAGCAGAAGGGAGCCCCACGGAGCGAGTGGAGTTGCGACTGGTTGTAGTCGTCGGCCATGCGGTTGTGCGTTGTCAAGCGGATGTAGCCTGACTCTGCAGGTGGACGAAAACTCGGATCATAGCGCTCGTTGAGTCTGCGCAGGTGATCCTCCGTTGCCTGGTTGCTGCGCACGGCGTTGAGGATATTGATAAAGGAAGCATCCTGCTGACGATAGACCCGTGATAGCTCGATGGTCACATAGTCGAGGCGTCTGAGAGCCTGAGAGCCAAAGAAGTAGGGCGTGTCGTAGTATTGGCTCAGAATATGTTCCTCTTCGTGTGTGACGACAGGCGTGAGCTGCTGGAGGTCGCCGATAAGGAGCAACTGTACGCCACCAAAGGGCTTGGCGTGGTCGCGGAAACGTCGCAATACAGAGTCGATGGCGTCGAGCACATCGCACCTCACCATCGAGATCTCGTCGATGACGAGCAAGTCGAGCGTGCGGATGATCTTCCGCTTCTCCTTGCTGAAGTCGAAGCGGCTCTTGATATGAGCGTCGGGCACGAAAGGGGAGAAGGGCAGCTGGAAGAAAGAATGGATCGTGACTCCACCCGCATTGATGGCAGCCACACCCGTAGGCGCCACTACCACCAGTCGCTTGCTGCTCTTCTGTTTGAGGGTCCGAAGAAAGGTAGTCTTTCCCGTACCCGCCTTTCCTGTGAGGAAGATACTGTGCCCCGTGTGCTCTACAAACTCCCAGGCTGTCCTGAGCTCGTTATTTTTCTCCATTTTGCAGATTCTTTGGTACGAGTCCTTCGATATAGCGACATAAGATCTCGATGCCCCGTCGGTTTTCTCCGCCCTGAGGCACGATAATGTCCGCATAGCGCTTTGTCGGTTCGATAAACTGCTCGTGGGTGGGTTTCAACACCTTGCGGTAGCGGTCCAGCACCATCGAGACGGTCCGTCCGCGATTTGTCGTGTCGCGCTCGATGTTGCGGATCAGTCGCTCGTCGGAGTCGGTATCGACAAAGACCTTGAGGTCCATCATGTCCCGGAGCTCCTTGTTGAAGAGCACCATGATACCCTCGATGATGACGACCGGCTTCGGTTCGACATGGATGGTCTCTGGCAGTCGGTTGCTCAGAATATAGGAGTAGGTAGGCTGCTCGATGGCCTTGCCTTGTCGCAGGTCGTTCACCTGCTCGATTAACAGCCGCCAGTCGAAGGCGTCGGGGTGGTCGAAGTTGATGGCCTTGCGGGCCTCGTCGGTCATTCCCGTCGTATCATTATAGTACGAGTCGAGAGGCACGATGCTCACGAAGTCGGGTGGAAGTGCCTCTGCTATCTTTTTGACGACGGTAGTCTTTCCCGACCCTGTGCCGCCAGCTATTCCGATGATGGTAACGTGATGGTTCATACGCTTACAGATTGGATTGTTCGTTGGATGTTTTGATGCCCAGGTCAATGAGCATTCGTTCGTAGTATGCAGCCTTTGCCTCTGTCCGCATGGGGTAGGCGCGGCTGCTGCTCGGCATGCGGTAGAGGCGGATCGTGCGACCCTCGAAGCAGAACTCTCGGTAGTCGCCCATCTTCATCCCCTTGGTGTCTATGCCATAGTGTCGTGTGAAGATTTGGGTAGCCAGTTGGCCTGCCGTCACTACCGCCCTGCAGCAGGGCAGGGCGCGGAGCATACCGTCGAGGTCAGCCTGTTCGACGACCTCCAGGTCCTTGTCCGAGGCCGTCCCCGTGGTCCGTCGTATGCGCAGGCAGGTGTCGAAGAGCGCCACGCCTCTCTGAGTCAGGAAGGCCTTCAGGGCATCGAGACGATATGTCTTTTCTTCTTGACAGACGAAATGCTGCTTGTCGCCAAAGAAAATGAGGCCGAATATGCGCCACATATCGTTGGTGAAGTTGGGATAGTACCACGCCATCGACCAGCGTTTCGGGGCAGGCGGAAACGTGCCGAGCATCAGCAGTCGTGCGTTCCCTGGCAGGAAAGGGACGAAGGGGTGAGTCTCTATAGCGCTTGCTTCCATGGCTACGAGGCTATTTGGTGGTCAGATAGACCACGACAGGCAGATGGTCGCTATATCCGTTGATCCATACTCCCCCTGCCGTCGTGCGCTTGGGATAGCCCTCCCATTTGCCCTCCGTTTGCAGGAGATAGTCGCGGCGGAATACCTCGTGGCTCAGATAGTGCAGGCCCTTGCGGCTTTTGTTGGAAGGTTGAGCTACGAGGTTCGGCGTCAGGACGATCTGGTCGAAGAGATTTCATGCTCCACGGAAGCGGAGCGTACCTGTTTGCTCCTTCACCAGGACGTTGTACCATGGGTTGTACATCCCGTCAGTACCCACCTCCTCTATTTCGCCTTTAGCCAGCAGCACATCGTGCATGGAGCGGTTGGTGGGATCGTCGTTCATGTCTCCCATGACGATCACTTTTCGTTCGGCGTCGTGGTGGAGGATCGAGTCTTTGATGGCCTTCACCTGTTTGGCCGCCAGCTCGCGGTAATAGGATCCCGCCCCTCTGCTTGGCCAATGGCAGACGATGACCGTGACGCGATCCTTGGCCAGCGTGCCGGTGACAGCCAGAAAACCTCTTGTCGCCCGTAGCGAATCGGCAGGCAGATCATATATATAAGGTAAGAGCTTGGCGTCGTCCACCTTGAAGAGTTTTGGGTTGTAGATCAGCGCACAGTCGATGCCCCGATGGTCCGGTCCCTCGATGTGCACATAGCGGTATCCCCTCTTCTTGAGCGGTTCCTGCGCCACGAGGTCGCTCATGCAATGGTCGTTCTCCACCTCGGCCACGCCTATCAAGGCGCATCCTTGTTTCGGCAAGACCTCCGTCCCCATCTCCGAGAGTACGCGGGACAGGTTTCTTAGTTTCCATTCGTATTTCGTCAGGTTCCACTGGTAGCGTCCTGTGGGGAGAAAGTCCTCATCCTTCTTCCCTTCGTTGTGGGTGTAGTCGAAGAGGTTCTCCAAGTTGTAGAACCCTATGGCATAGACGCCGTGGTGCTTTTGCGCTTGCGTTGTTGCCACGGCAAGCATCAAGACCGCAAGGATAAACAGTTTTTTCATCATTATTTTCATCGTTGTTTGTGATGTCATTTGGTATGTGGTTTCCCTTGTTGCTCATGCTGGCGAAAGAGGGGAGGTGGCAGCCTCTGATCCTTCGGGAGTCGTAGGGGATGGGCTCGGGACGAGAACCATAGTGCAAATATCGGCATTTTTTTCCAATTATGAGCATGAAAGACTCGGAAAATGGTAAAAAATAAGGAAAATATTTGGTAGGGTGGGCGAAAGTTCGTAATTTTGCACCCTGTATTGTGCGCCCTGCCAAGGATGGGTGGAGACACATTACGGATTTAAAAACAAAACAATAACAATTTAAAAGAAATGAAACAAGGTATTCATCCCGAAAACTATCGCCCCGTCGTATTCAAAGATATGTCCAACGGCGATATGTTCCTTACAAAGTCCACCTGCAAGACCAATGATACCGTGGAGTTTGAAGGCGAAACTTACCCCGTGGTAAAAGTCGAAATCTCGAGCACTTCTCACCCGTTCTATACTGGTAAGAACAAGCTCGTTGATACAGCGGGTCGCGTTGACCGCTTCATGAGCCGTTACAGCAAGCTCAAGAAGTAATCAACCAATACCTCAAACCACATAGCGTGCGGTCGAACGTAGTTGCATATACGTCCTACCGCACGCTTTCTTTTATCCTTTCCCCTGTTTTCTTTTATTTCCTTTCAAGTCCTGCTATTCTCTTCCCCGCACTTTTATCTCTTTTCCCCACGCTTTCTTGCTCTTTTCTCCCACGTTTTTACCCTTCTGCTACCGCTACTTCATTTTTATTTCCTAATTTTGCAGCCTAAATCGAGAAAAGCAAGCGATGAAAAGAATATTGTTCGTCTGCCACGGCAACATTTGCAGAAGTCCGATGGCCGAGTTTGTGATGAAGAAGTTGGTCGATGAGGCGGGCCGTAGTCAAGACTTTCTGATAGCCTCTGCTGCGACCAGCACGGAGGAGATAGGCAATGGCGTCTATCCACCAGCCCGTCGTATGTTGGCAGCCCATGGCATCTCTTGCGAGGGCAAGACCGCCCGTCAGATTACCCGTCAGGACTATGCTGCCTACGACATCATCATCGGCATGGATACCCACAACATCCGCAATATGAACCGCATCTTTGGTGGCGACCCCAAGGGCAAGGTGCGGATGCTGCTCGACCGCGATGTGGCCGACCCTTGGTACACGGGCAATTTCGACGCCACCTGGCGCGACTGCCTTACTGGTTGCACCCAGCTCTTAAAAGAGATTGACGAAGAAAGCAGGTAAGCAATAAATATTGAGGCAGGGAGGCTTGTTTTTACACTATTTATCTTCTATAAAAGATATTTTTATTATCTTTGCCCCCAGTTTTTGATCGAAGACACGAGCGTGGGGCAACCTGCCTCCCTACGGCAGTCCTCAGCGCCATCCTTGCGAATCCGTCAGGATAGGCGCACGTCCTGTCCACCTCCTGTCTCCGCCCATGCCAAATCGAATATCAAAGTTTGTCGAAATATGAATTTCTTAGAAGAAAAGATCCTCACAACGGGAGTCATCAAAGAGGGCAATATCCTCAAGGTCGATAGTTTTCTGAACCATCAGATAGACATAGACATCATGCGCCAAATGGCCTACGAGTTCAAGCGCAGGTTCCGCGGGGTGGAAGTCAACAAGGTCCTGACCATCGAGGCCAGCGGCATTGCCATTGCTACGCTCCTGGGCGACCTCTACGACGTACCTGTGGTCTTTGCGAAGAAGAGTCAGACGGCCAATAGTACCGATGACAAATACATCTCTCACGCCTATTCCTTCACCCATAAGAAGCTCAACGATGTCTTCATCTCCAAGCCCTATCTCCACGCCACCGACAAGGTGCTGATTGTGGACGATTTCCTGGCCGACGGCGAGGCTGCCCATGCCCTCATCGACTTGGTGAAGCAGGCGGGAGGCGAGATTGCCGGCATAGGCATTGCCATCGAGAAAGGCCAGCAGAAGGGTGGTGCTATGCTCCGCAAGGAGGGCTACCAGGTCGAGTCCATCGCCATCATCGAGAGCATGGATTGGCAGACACAGACCATCCATTTTCGCAGTCAGGAGGAGAAGCCGCTGTTGTCCACGAACCTTCAAGCAATCTGATACTATATGGCTTCTATTTATGAACTCAACGGCCGCGTGCCCGTACTCCAGGCCGTTCCCTTCGGACTGCAGCACGTCCTGGCGATGTTTGTCGCCAATATCACCCCGATCATCATCTTGGCCAATGTGGCTGGTGTGAATGCCGAGCTGAGCGCCGCACTTATCCAAAACTGTATGGTCATAGCCGGTATCGGTACTCTCGTCCAGCTCTATCCCGTGTGGCGTATCGGATCGCGCCTGCCTATCGTGATGGGTATCAGTTTTACCTTCCTCTCTTTGGCCATCGCTATCGCCACTACCCAGGGTATGGGCACGCTGGTGGGAGCCGTCATCGTTGGCGGCCTGGTGGAAGGTTGCCTTGGATTGTTTCCAAAATACTGGACCCGGCTCATCCCCCAAGTTGTGGCAGCCACGGTTGTGACGGCCATCGGTTTCTCCCTTCTCCCCATCGGAGCCAATAGTTTCGCGGGAGGGCAGGGCGCAGCCGACTTTGGTAGCGCCACCAACTGGGTCATAGGATCCGTGACGCTCCTCACCTGCCTCCTCACTCAGGTCTTTGCCCGAGGCTTCCTCCGTTCGCTCTCCGTCCTGGTAGGACTGGCCGTGGGCTACATTCTCTCGGTCTGCATGGGTGTGGTCGATTTTAGCGGTCTGAGCCATGTGGAAGTGGTGGCCCTTCCGCGCCTTATGCCCTTCAAGCCCGAGTTCCATCTCGATGCCATTCTGGCCATCGTCTGCGTCTTCCTCGTCTCGGCTACAGAGACCATCGGCGACACCTCGGCCCTTTGCTCTGGAGCCCTCGGCCGCGAAGTGGAGCAAAAGGAGATGGGTGGTTCGGTGGCCTGTGATGGATTCCTCAGCACCCTGGCTGGCCTTTTCGGTTGCACCCCCATCACCTCCTTCTCCCAGAACGTCGGACTGGCGGCCATATCCAAGGTCGTCAACCGCTTCGTCATCGCCACGGGAGCCCTCATCATGATCCTTGGCGGTTTGTTTCCGGTCGTGGGCACCGTTCTCACCACCATCCCGCAGCCCGTTCTCGGCGGTTGCACCATCATGATGTTTGGCAGCATTCTCTTCGCCGGTTTCGGTATGATGGCCAAGACGGGCTTCTCTCAGCGCAATATGATCATCGTCAGTCTCTCGCTCAGCGTTGGCCTCGGCTTCACCCAGGCCACGGGCCTCTTTGCCATTTTCCCGAAGATTGTGCAGACCGTCTTTGCTGAAAACTGCGTGGCCGTGGTCTTCCTGCTGGCCGTCGTCCTCAACCTCGTCCTTCCTAAGGAAATCGAAAAGAAAGCATAGCACCTATGGCCAAGAAAAACTATATACTAGAGAATAAAGACTGGCTGATTGCCAAGGCCCAGGAAGAGGGTGTGAAGCCGCTCGCCAGGGGAGTCTATTATAAGGTATTGGCCTCGGGTCCTGCTGACGGGCCGCAACCCACGCGCAGGAGTATCGTCACGGCCCACTATACGGGCCGCACCATCAATGGGAGAAAGTTTGACTCCAGTCGGGGTGGCGTGGCTCCTGCCTTCCGCCTCTCCGACCTTATCGAGGGATGGATTGTAGCCATGCAGGCCATGCACGTCGGCGACCGATGGGAGATCTATGTGCCCGCCGAACTGGGCTACGGCAAGTATTCGCAGCCCGGCATCCCGGGAGGATCGACGCTGGTCTTCGACATTGAGCTCCTCGCTATAGCATAAAGAGAAAGCGTACAACCCTCTTTCCTCATTCTCACCTCTTTCCCCATCCCTCCTCTGTCCTCATCCCTCACCCCTGTCTTCGGCAAAAGAAGAATCGGGAGGGCATGAGGCATATAGGATAAAATAACAAAAACCGATCATGAAACAAGAAATCATCAATCAACTCAACCAACTGGCAAAGGAGAACGAGCCCTTTCTCTTTGTCATCAACTATGAGGGCACAGAAGCCTATATCCGCAAGTTGTCGGAGATCGATCCCGCAGCGTGTCTCTACGATTTTGAGGGAGTAAGCAATGCTGGCACCATGGCGAGCCAGCCGCTCCCGTCGTCCATTCTGTGGGATGTGGAGGCCCCTCTATATGAGGACTACGAGAAGAGCTTCGAGGTTGTGGAGCGCCATATCAAAGCAGGCGACACCCACCTCGTCAATCTCACCAGTCCTGTGGCCGTGCGCTGCAACCTCTCGCTGGAGGAGATCTTCCTCCACACCCAGGGAAAATATAAACTGATGCTGAAGAATGGAGACCAGGGCTTTGTCTGCTTCTCTCCCGAGACCTTTGTCCGCATCAATGAGGGTCGCATCTATTCCTATCCGATGAAGGGCACCATCGACGCCACCTTGCCCAATGCCGAGCAAATCATCATGGCTGATGAGAAAGAGGCTGCCGAGCACGTCTCCGTCGTCGAACTGATTAGTGAAGATCTGAGCCGTGTGTCGTCCGACGTCCGTGTAGATCGCTATCGCTATGTGGATCGTCTTCATACCAATAAGGGAGATATCCTTCAGACCAGTAGCGAGGTCAGCGGTCTCTTGCCTGCCGACTACCCTGGCCGTTTGGGCGAGATCATCGACGCCCAGTTGCCAGCAGGATCCATCACGGGTGCTCCCAAGGCAAAGACCGTGGAGGTCATCCGCGAGGCAGAGCACTACGACCGGGGCTACTATACGGGCATCATGGGCATCTACGACCGTGGCAACCTTAATACGGGCGTGATGATTCGTTTCTTGGAGCAGGACGCCCACGGCATGTGCTACAAGGCTGGAGGCGGCGTCACCTCCCAAAGCGTCTGTCGTAAGGAGTATGAGGAAGTCATCCGCAAGGTCTATCTTCCCTTGGAGCGATGAGGCCGAGCTCTATGTCCCAGGCTGCGGAGTGTGGCAAGGAGACTGAACTGAGATTTGTCGAGACCATCAAGGTTCAGTCTGGACGGGCGCAGGCCTTGCCCTATCACCAGGCCAGGATGGAGCGGACGATCCGCCATTTCTTCCCCTCCTTGGCCTCCGATGCCATGCCCAGCCTGGAGCGTCTTCTGGCACCTACGCCCGAGATGGCGCTCTTCAAGGCCCGCGTGGTCTATGGCGCGCAGGGGGTGGAAGCCGTGGAGTATGCCCCCTACGCCATGCGGACTATCCGTAGCTTGCAAGTGGTGGAGGACGACGCCATCGACTACACCTTCAAGCGATGCGACCGCACGTCGCTCAGCGCCCTTGTAGCGCGAAAGGGTGAGTGCGACGAGATCATCATCGTCAAGAACGGACTCCTCACCGATACCTCCTACACCAACCTCGCCCTCTTCGATGGCCACGAATGGGTCACGCCCCGCAAACCCTTGCTGGCTGGCACCAGGCGTGCCGCGCTCTTAGACCAAGGCGTGCTGCAGCAGGCCGACCTTTCTGTGGCCGACCTACGGGCGGCTCAGAAGGTCCGCCTCTTCAATGCCATGATCGATTTCGGATCCTGTGAGGTAGAGACGAAGCACGTTCATTATTAATATATTACCTTATATATATTATGTGTGGCTATTTTCTCTACGATTCTATGAGGGAAGCTACTTTCTCTATGCTTCTATGAGCGAAGCTGTTTCTCTGTGCTTCTATGAGCGAAGCTATTTCCTTGGTTTCTTCTCCCTGATCGCCTCGTAGTAGGCCTGGAGCGACGTGCGCGGCACGCCCCACGAAACCAGCAGGTCGAGGTCTCGTCGAGCCTCCGTCCATCGTTGCCCCACGATGTAGATATGGATGCGGGAGAGGATATACTCCTCGTTGGTCGGGTCGCGGAGGAGCGCCTGCGTATAGTCGTATTCTGCCAGCAGATACTGCTTGCGCTCCAGCTCCATCCCCGCCCTTGCCGCGTAGGCCACCGCACTATCCGGAAACTGTTCCACGAGCATGTTGGCCTGGTCCATGGCCTCTGTCTTACGATTGTCGAGGTCGTTGAGCAAGGCCAGTCCCAGCAGCGCCTCGAAGTGGCCAGGAACGATAGTCAGCAGGTTCGTATAGTCGAGCCTGGCAAACTTATAGCGTCCGAGTTTGGTATTGGTGAAGGCACGGAAATAGAGGGCCGCAGGGTTTCCCGGGTCTTTGCGTAGCACCTCGTCATACTCCGCCTTGGCATATTCGTAGTCGCCCATCCGCAGGTTCCATCCCGCCTTTTTCAGTCTGAGGTCGATACTATCCGGACGCAGTCTCAGTTCGTCGCGCGCTGCCGCCAGCGAATCCTCTATCCATTTCGGATTTTGCGCCTGACAAGGCAGCAGGGCGTAGAGAGCCGACAGGAGCAGCAACGGCTTCCTCCAGCGGCCACAAATCATATTCTTTCTTTTCATGACGCAAAGATAGTGCAAATCGAGTGCAATACAAAAAGAATAACATTCTTTATTATTGCCGAGATGCCGCCTATCTTCTTGAAAGTAGTGCAAATCGATTGCTTCCGTTGCTCCCTATCTTGTGTGAAGGTAATGAAAAATCGTTTCTACTTTTGGTTGTTTGGAAAAAGAAAATTACCTTTGCAGCATCATAACATGGTGAAAAATCGCAAAAGCGGAACTTTGCCATGCCAATGTACTTGTTTTGCAGAAGTTAAGTCACATCTGCAGGATCAGTCAATAGGACTTGTTTAGAATAAAAAGGCAAGATGATGAGATATTCAGTAGAGGAAGTCGCCTCGATGATGGGGGCGCAATGCTATGGCGAGTGTAGAGGAAACGTTAGTTTTCTGTTGACCGACAGTCGCTCGCTCTGTTTTCCGGAAGAGACCTTGTTCTTTGCCCTGCGCTCCGCGCGCAATGACGGGCAACACTATATCGCCGAACTCTATCAGCGTGGCGTACGTCGCTTCGTTGTCGCCGAGGTTCCCGATCGTTGGCAGGCAAACTATGCCGACGCCACGTTCCTGGTCGTTGGCGACACGCTTGCTGCCCTCCAGCAGTTGGCCGCACGCCATCGCCAGCGCTTCACTATCCCCGTGGTAGGCATCACGGGCAGCAACGGCAAGACCATGGTCAAGGAGTGGCTCTATCAGACCCTCTCCAAGGACCATGTCGTGACGCGTTCCCCCCGCAGCTACAATTCGCAGGTCGGCGTGCCCCTCTCCCTTTGGCTCCTTGACGCCCAGACCCAGGTGGCCGTCTTCGAGGCAGGTATCAGCCAGCCAGGCGAGATGCAGGTCCTCCACGACATCATCCGTCCCACGCTCGGCGTGCTCACCATGATCGGCGAGGCCCATCAGGAAAACTTCCCTTCGATAGAGGCCAAATGCCAGGAGAAGTTGCGCCTCTTCGAGGGCACGGAGGCCCTGGTCTATCCCCAGGACGACCCACTCGTGGCCCGTTGTGTGGCAGAGTCAGGCTATCAGGGCCAGCACCTTGGCTGGTCGCGTCAAGATGCTGCCGCAGCCTTCTATGTCCTACAGGAGGAGAAACTGCCTACCCACACCACCGTCCGTTACCGTTGGCAGGGAGCCGTGGAGGGAAGCTATACGCTGCCTTTCATCGATGAGGCCTCACTCGAAAACTCCTTCTCCGTAGCCATCGCCTCGCTGCGACTCGGCCTCACCCCCCTGCAGCTTGCCGACCGTATGGCCTACCTTGAGCCAGTCGCCATGCGCCTGGAGGTGAAGGAAGGCAACCACGGCTGCACGCTCATCAACGACTCTTACAACTCCGACATCAACTCCCTCGACATTGCCCTCGACTTCATGAGTCGCCGCCCCGACCACAAGGGTCGCAAGCGCACGCTCATCCTCAGCGACATTCTCCAGAGCGGCGAGGACGAAGACACCCTCTACGCACAGGTGGCCACCCTCGTCAGCAAGCGTGGCGTGGAGCGCCTTATCGGTATCGGTACGGCCATCTCCGCCCACCATGCCGCCTTCTCCCAGTTGGCCGAGAAGGAGTTTCACCCTACCGTCGAAGACTTCATCCATAGTCCCTCCTTCCGCACGCTCAGCGACGAGGTGATCCTGCTCAAAGGCGCACGCCAGTTTGGTTTCGAGCGCCTTACCGAGCTGCTTGTCCGCCAGGTCCACGAGACCACCTTGGAGGTTAATCTCGAGGCGCTGGTCGATAATCTCAACCACTACCGCGCCATGATGCGACCCGGCACGAAACTCGTCTGCATGATCAAGGCCGACGCCTATGGAGCGGGTGCCGTGGAGGTGGCCAAGACGCTCCAGGACCACCGCGTCGATTACCTGGCCGTGGCCGTGGCCGACGAGGGCGTGACGCTGCGCCGCAATGGCATCACGAGCAATATCATGGTGATGAACCCCGAGATGACCGCCTTCAAGACGATGTTCGACTACGACCTGGAGCCCGAGGTCTATTCCTTCCGTCTCCTCGACGCCCTTGTCCAGGCCGCCCGCCGCGAGGGCATCACGGGCTATCCTGTCCACATTAAGCTCGATACGGGCATGTGTCGGCTTGGATTCAATCCGCTGAAGGACATGGACGAGCTGATTGCCCGCCTCAAGGCCCAGACGGCTGTCATCCCGCGTAGCGTCTTCAGCCACTTTGTCGGTTCCGATGCCGATGAGTTTGACGAATTCTCCCGCCAGCAGTTTGAGAAGTTTGATGTGGGCAGCCGCAAGTTGCAGGCCGCCTTCCCCCACCATATCATCCGTCATATCGACAACTCCGCGGGCATCGACCATTTCCGCGACCGCCAGCTCGACATGTGCCGTCTCGGCATTGGCCTCTATGGTGTCGATCCGCGCACGAACCACATCCTCCACAATGTCTCGACGCTGAAGACCACCATCCTCCAGCTTCGCCATGTGCCTGCCGGTACGAGTATCGGCTACGGCCGCCATACGTTCGTCGATCGCGATAGCGTCATTGCTGCTATCCCGATAGGCTATGCCGACGGTCTCAACCGACATTTGGGCAACCGCCACGGCTACTGCCTCGTCAATGGGCAGCGTGCTGACTATGTGGGCAACATCTGCATGGACGTCTGCATGGTCGATGTGACCGATGTCGCCTGTCGCGAGGGAGACAGTGTGGAGATCTTCGGCGACCATCTGCCCGTCACCGTGCTCTCCGACCAGCTCGACACCATCCCCTACGAGGTGCTTACGGGCATCAGCAACCGCGTGAAGCGCGTCTATTACCTCTGATCCCAGGCTGCGTTTACACGAGCTATAAGGCTCATTATAAGGATACATAGAAGAACAACCCAAAACAACAAGTAGCGCGTTCTGACTTGTTGTTTTGGGTTGTTTTTTCTATATTCAGACGAAGCAGGCGTTCCAGAATTAGCGGGTGTCTCAGTTGAAGCGAGTGTTTCAGATGAAGTCAGCGATTCAGGTGAAGCGAGCGATTCAGAATTGGCAGGAGATTTTGAATAGCAGGCGATTCAGATGAAAGCTGGCGAGTTAGTCCATGAAGCCCTGTCGGCGCAAAGCCTTGATCAGTCCGTCAGACATTGCCTCGTTGTCCTTCTTCGTATAGCGTAGGTCGGTGAAGACCTGAGCCAGCGTCTCCTTGTGGTTGATCCTCACAAACTCGCGGTTCACCTCCAGGCTCTCCTTCTCCGCATAGCAGCGGTCGATCGAGGCCGGCGTGTAGTCGTGGTAGTGTTCCTCGTGGAGGATGGCCTCGATGGGCAGTCGGTCTTGCAGGGCAGGTTGCTCGTCGGGCCAGCCCAGCGTGATGGTGGCTACGGGCATGACGAGGCGAGGCAGTTGCAGGGCGTCGATGAGTGCGTCGGGCTGATAGACCGTCGTGCCGAGGAAGCAGGTGCCCAGTCCCTCGGCCTCGGCGAGGTTGCAGAACGACTGGCAGTAGAGTAGGGTGTCGGTGGCGGCATTGATGAAGGAGAGGAAGTTGTCGTAGCCCGGCGTTGCCTGGCGCTCCTTGGCCCAGAGCGTGGTGCGGCGGAAGTCGGCACAGAAGGTCAGTACGATGGGCGCCTGCGTCACCATCGGTTGGTTGAAGTGGGCCGGTGCCAGTCGTTGCTTGGCAGCAGCGTCGTGGGTGACGACGACGCTATAAAGCTGGAGGTTGCCCATTGTGGGCGTCTGGCTGGCCTCCTGGAGCAGGCGTGTGAGGAGCTGGTTGTCCACCCCTTGGGTGGTGTATCGACGGATGGTTCTTCTGTTTTTGATGTCCATGACTATCTTGATTTGATCGTTCTTGTGCCGCGCGGACGCGCAAGGGCCCGTTTGGCGATGCAAAGTTAGCCAAAAATAAGCTATAGAGCAAAGTCTGTGGGGAGAAAAAGCAGGAAAATGGTTTGTCGGAGTGAGCAGAAATGGTACAAAAGGGAATGGTCTGAAAAAGAAAGGGGGCGAAAAAAAGAAATGCCCGTCGCTTCTCAGCGGGGGGCATTCAATCTCAATAGGTATTAGTCTTTTAAGGTAAAAAGATTGTATTCAGGATAACGGCTGCAAAGGTAGGGTTTTCTTTTCGTTCTACCAAATTTTTTGCCCTTAATTTTCTATGTTTTCTGAATAAACCCTAAATTTAACGCTTTCTCGCCATTATAGATGGCCCTCGTGAATGTGGAAAGAGAAAAATATGCTACCTTTGCATCATAAAACAGACAACACAGGAAAAATAGACAAGACAACAATATGACAACAGTAGAGAACAACACGGAAGAACCGAAGCGCAGTATCAGCTTCGTGGAGCAACTGATAGAAGAAGACCTGGCCGAAGGCAAGAACGGCGGCCGCATTCAGACGCGCTTCCCGCCTGAGCCCAATGGCTACCTGCATATTGGCCATGCCAAGGCGATCTGCATGGACTTTGGCGTGGCCGAGCACTACAATGGCGTGTGCAACCTCCGCTTCGACGATACCAACCCCAGCAAGGAGAACAACGAGTATGTGGAGAACATCCTCCAGGACATCAGTTGGCTCGGCTTCAAGTGGGGCAACATCTACTACGCGAGCGACTATTTCGAGCGCCTCTGGGACTTCGCCCTGTGGATGATCCGCAACGGCCACGCTTATGTCGATGAGCAGACGGCCGAGCAGATCGCCGAGCAGAAGGGCACGCCGACCGAGCCCGGAACGGCCAGTCCCTACCGCGACCGTCCCGTGGAGGAGAGCCTGCGCCTCTTCGAGCAGATGAACTCGCCCGAGGCCGAGGAAGGCAGCATGGTGCTGCGCGCCAAGATCGACATGGCCAATCCCAACATGCACTTCCGCGACCCGATCATCTACCGTATCATCAAGACCCCGCACCACCGCACGGGGACGAAGTGGAACTGCTACCCGATGTACGATTTCGCCCACGGTCAGAGCGACTACTTCGAGGGCGTGACCCACTCCATCTGCACCTTGGAGTTTGTGCCCCACCGTCCGCTCTACGATCTCTTCATCGACTATCTGAAGGAGAAGGACGGCACGGCTGACAATCTCGCCGACAACCGTCCGCGACAGATCGAGTTCAACCGCCTCAACCTCACCTATACCGTCATGTCGAAGCGCAAGCTCCATACGCTTGTCGATGAGCACATGGTCAGCGGATGGGACGATCCCCGCATGCCGACCCTTTGTGGCATGCGCCGTCGTGGCTACTCCCCGGAGAGCATTCGCAAGTTTATCGACTCCATCGGCTACACGAAGTTTGACGCCCTCAACGACGTGGCCCTCCTGGAGGCTGCCGTCCGCGACGACCTCAACAAGAAGGCTTGCCGCGTGAGCGCCGTCCTCGACCCCGTGAAGCTCGTCATCACCAACTATCCCGACGGCGAGACCGAGGAGATGGAGGCCATCAACAATCCCGAGAACGAGGCCGACGGCACCCATACCATCACCTTCTCCAAGGAGTTGTGGATCGAGCGTGCCGACTTCATGGAGGACGCCCCAAAGAAGTTCTTCCGCCTGGCGCCAGGCCGCGAGGTGCGCCTCAAGAACGCCTATATCGTGAAGTGTACGGGCTGCACGAAGGATGCCGAGGGACGCGTCACGGAGATCCAGGCCGAGTACGACCCCGAGAGCAAGAGTGGCATGGCGGGCGCCAACCGCCGCGTCAAGGGCACCATCCACTGGGTGAGCGCCTCCCACTGCCTGCCCGCCGAGGTGCGCGAGTACGACCGCCTCTTCTGCGTGGAGAACCCCTCTGCCGACGACCGCGACTTCCGCGAGCTGCTCAATCCCGATAGCCTGCGCGTGAACAAGGGTTGCTACGTGGAGCCCTACCTCGCCGAGAAGCATCCTGGCGACTACCTGCAGTTCCAGCGCATCGGCTATTTCATGATGGACCTCGACAGTACCGCCGACCACCTCGTCTTCAACAAGACCGTGGGTCTGAAGGACGCCTGGGCCAAGAAGCAGGGCGGCGGAGCCAAGAAATAGGCCCCTGCCAGCCCCAGCAGGACTTGCGCGCCCCATGGCCAATCGGTCTGCGCAGGCCCTCATATTCAGAATGTTTCAGCCGTGCCTCGGGAAGCCCGTGCGACCCGTGGCCACGACCATAACGATATCACATGGAGGAATATTACAACACCAAGGAGTTTCGCAAACTGCTCCGACGCTACCAGAAGGCGCGCCGGACAGGCGTCTCCGACTATTTCATGGCGAGCGAACTGGGCGACATCATCCAGTATTATGCCGTCCAGGGTAAGAACGACAAGGCGATGGAGGTCTCCGACTTCACCCTCAACCTCTATCCTGGTGCCGTAGAGCCGCTGGCCTTCAAGGCGCGCTATGCGCTCTCGGTGGAGGACGATCCCGACCAGGCCCAGGCCTATGCCGACCTCGTGGAGGACAAGACCGACGTGGAATACTACTACCTCGTGGCGGAGATTCTGATCCACAAGGAGGAGATCGGCACGATGGAGAACTATCTCCGCGCCCGTTACGCCGAACTCAGCAAGAAGGATAAGGACGAGTTTGCCCTCGACGTGGCCCAGATGATGGACGACTACCGCCTGACGGAACTGGCCCTCTCCTGGCTCGACTTGGTCAAGGACCGCAAGCATCCCGACTACAAGAGCATCAAGGGCAAGGTGCTGGTCTTCTCGGGCCTGCACGACGTCGATGGCGAGGGCGAGCGACTGCTGGAGGAGCTCACCAACGACGAACCCTACAACGTCGATCGCTGGCTCGACCTGGCACAAGCGCAGAAGTCGAAGCAGCACAACAAAGAGTGTGTTGAGTCGTGCGACTACGCCATCGCCATCGATCCGCAGAACGCCAAGGCCATCTACCTCAAGGGTGGAGCGCTGGTCGCCATGGAGCACTACGAGGAGGCCCTGGAGCTCTTCAAGAGCAACAACGACCTGCTCAAGAAGGAGACCGATGGTCTCTCGTCCCTGACCGTGGCCATCTGTCTCACGGCCCTGGGTCGCGACGAGGAGTCCTACCAGTGGCTCGACGATGCGATCTGGACGTGCAAGGACCAATTGATGTTCTTCATGGCGATCTACTTCTGTTTCGCCGGCACGAAGTATCTTCCGCGCCTCTACCCGCAGCTCAAGCGCGTCTTCGCGCTGCTGGGCAAGAACAACAAGCACTACTGGTCCTACATGGCCCTGATGGCCCTGGAGGTCGATCAGATGGAAGACTTCCGCCACTATCTCCAGCAGGCCATCAAGCGCAACCCCGACGAGGCGCAGCTCATGCTGAGCAGCCTGTTCCCGATCGGGAGCGACATGGCCGACTGGCCTTCGCTGACTCCTCAAAAACCAATCATCCCCCCAAAGCCCAATCATGGACAATTTTAGCTTTTTTCAGTTTATCATCGAGCATCTCAACTACGCGTGGGTTTGGTTTCTGATGCTGCTTGAGAGTACCGTCATCCCTGTTCCCTCAGAGCTGGTCGTCACGCCGGCGGCCTATTTCGCTCATGCGGGCAAGGATCTCAACACCTGGTGGGTCATCGTCTTTGCGACGATCGGAGCCGACTGTGGCGCCACCATCAACTACCTGGCGGGCTACTATCTGGGCCGCCCGCTCATCTACCGCTTCGCCAACAGCCGCCTGGGCCGCCTCTGCCTGCTCACGCAGGAGAAGGTGGAGAAGAGCGAGCGCTATTTTGACAACCACGGTATGGTGGCGACCATCACGGGCCGTCTCATCCCTGGCATCCGCCACCTCATCTCCATCCCCGCCGGACTGGCCCGGATGAACTACTGGAAGTTTCTCCTCTATACCACCATCGGCGCAGGCGCCTGGCACGCCATCCTGGCGCTCCTCGGCTGGTATCTCTCCACGATCATCGCGCCCAACGAGCTGGAGGGCAAGATCATGGAGTATAGCCACCACATCAAGATCGTCATCCTCGCCCTGGTGGCTGTGGCCGTCGTTTGGTTTGTGGCCAAATGGCTCATCGGACGTGCCAAGAAGTCGAAGGCGTAGGATCCATGTGCAACACCTGGCGCGGGGAGGGCTCGCCTCGCCCCGTGCCGCAAAGGATATTTTCTTATGGCAATCAATGAGCAGTACATAGACAACATTGCCCAGGAGCAGCTTCTGAGCGATGAGGAGGAGCGCCAGCTGGCCGACCGCATCAAGGTAGGCGACGCCCGCGCGCTCGAACAACTGACGAAGGCCAACCTGCGGTTTGTCGTCTCCCTGGCCCACCACTATCGGGGGCACGGGCTGGACGAGGACGACCTCGTGAGCGAGGGCAATATCGCCCTGATGCACGCCGCGGCCCAGTTTGACGGTTCGCGAGGCGTTCGCTTCGTGGTCTTCGCCGCCCCCTTCATCCGTCAGGCCATGGAGCGGGCCATCGAAGAGCAGAACGTCCTGGAGGACACCTCGCGCAAGGCCACAAGGCGTGGCGAGAGGACCGCTCCCCGTCCGCTTTCCCTCGACCAGTCGATCCCGGTCGGCAGCAATAGCACCTTCACGCTCCATTCCATCATCGAGGATGCCAACGCCATCCCCATTGACGGAGGCCTCGACCGTGGCGTGGTGCGCGAGCAGCTGCTTGAGGGGCTCGCCTGTCTCGACGACCGCGAGCGCAGGGTCATCCTGCTCCTCTATGGCCTCGACGGCGAGGCTTGCACCATGGCCGTGGCCGGAGAGCGCATGGGACTGAAGCGCGAGCGCGTGCGGCAGATCCGCGACAAGGCACTCCGCAAACTCTCCCGCCGCATCAAGCGATAGGGAGCCTACAGAGCTACGCTCTATGGGGTTGCTTCGTAGGAATGGAGAGAAAGCCATTCTTCCGAAGTAAACCTTTCGTGTGATCCTGCGTCTAAACTCATAGCGGATTTCAAAAGCCCGAGGCTGGTCCTTGGCGAAGAACAGTCGCATGTGGCTCAGAATGTGAGCCTCTTGCACGCAAGGCCCTGCAATGGCGATCCACGGAACGAATAAAGGCAATATTAAGACAAAAGTAAGAATATGAAAAAACTGTTATCATTGGCCGTGATGCTCGTATTCGGACTCACGACCGCCTTGGCTCAGGCCGAGATCAAGTTTGACAAGGTCACGCAGGATCTTGGCACGTTCTCGGAGGAGAGCCCAGTCAAGAAGGCGGTATTCACCTTCACCAATGTCGGCAACAAGCCCCTGGTGCTCAACCAGGTCGTGGCGAGCTGCGGATGCACCGTGCCGCGCTACGACAAGAAGCCGATCGCTCCAGGACAGAAGGGCACCATCTCCGTGACCTACAACGGCACGGGCAAGTTTCCGGGCCACTTCAAGAAGAGCATCACCGTCCGCTCCAACGCCAAGACCGAGCTCACCCGCCTCTATGTCGAGGGCGTTATGACGGAGAAGAAATAGTCGGCCCGAACAAGGTATGACGAAGCCATCAAGGGGCAAGTGACGCGCCGAGCGTGTCGCCTGCCCCTTGTCTGTAAAAAGAGGGGCTCATCATGCTCGAAAAATGAAGTTAACTTCATAAGCCCACGAAGTTAACTTCATCGGCCTGCGAAGTTAACTTCATCGGCCGATGAAGTCAATATACTTTTTTAGGGTACATTTTTATGCTTCTTACGGAAAATGGAGTGATAGGGTTCTTTTTGTTGTTTCCAATCTTAGCTGGATCTATTGAAACGCTCCTGTTCTTTGTCTGTGTGTAGTGTTAAATAATGTTGTTTTTTTTATTTTCGTTTGTTTTGTTTAATATATATAATTATATTTGCAGCCATAAATCAACTAAGTATCAACCGTAAACAATTTAGAAGTGAAATGAAGACGACTATCTTTTGCGGACTGATTGCCACTTGCCTGTTGGCTGGCTCTGCGATCCCCGGTTCCGCTCAGAACAAACGGTGGGAACACAACCTCTACGAGGGTGTGGGAATGGCTAAAAAATTTGACAGCCACGACAACCAGACAGTCGCGTTTCATGTGGGCTACGGCATCAACTACTACCTCTCCTCCAAGTGGTCTGTCATGCCTGGCGTGGCTATTCGAGCCAAAGCTCTCGGTCACAATAGCGGATATACGGGGAGCTGCGCATCGACCTACATTGATATCCCCCTGCTCGCACAATACCATTTTGGCGGCGAGAAGCGTCAGGGCATAGTTCTCGAATTGGGACCCGTTGTCTCCTTTTTGGCTCATAGCGAGAGATATTCTGGAACGGAATGGTGTCCTCAACATCCGTACTGGGGAATGAAGGAATATAAAAACATAGACGTAGGCGTTCGTCCTGCCGTCTATTACGAGACGGGACACTGGCGATTTGGCGTGCAGTCGCATATCGGTATGCTCGACATCAAGAACAAAAATGACAGATTACTTGGCAGTTACAACCCTGATTTGGACGACGCCTATCGTGCCTTCGACGTAGTGGCCACGATCAATTTTCATTGGTAAATACCTATAGATAACAATTATGAACAAATCACGATACATACAATCCGCTTTCGCATTGCTGGTCCTCTTATGCCTACCTGCTTCTGCCCGTGCGCAAAGCAAACGTTGGGAGCACAACATCTACCAGGGAATGGGCTGGGTCAACAAGTTCGTCAAAGAGGACGAGCAGAATATCGCCCTCCACGTCGGTTACGGCATCAACTACCACATCGACTCCCGATGGTCCCTGATGCCCGGTGTGGGCCTGCGTCTGAAAGGTTTCGGCCATGACAACGAGAACGCGGGCAACTGCTCATCGACCTACATTGATTTCCCCATTCTGGTGCAATATCATTTTGGCGGAGAGAAGCGACAGGGAATCGTCCTCGAGTGCGGCCCTGTGCTTTCCTTCCGGGCCCACGGCGAGAAGTATCATGGGGGAGCGGACTGGTGGTTGCCGCATCCCTTCAATGGAAAGCAGGAGTACCGGAAGTTTGACTTGGGCGTTCGCCCCGCAGTCTATTACGAGACCAAGAACTGGCGCTTTGGCGTGCAGATCCATGTCTCTCTGCTGGACACCAAATGCAAATACCATCCGCCATACGACTGGGAGCATGGTTTCGGACAATTCGATGACGAAAGATACTTCGATTCGAAGTTGGGCCATCGCTATTATGCCTTCGATATCGTAGCCACGATCTGCTACCATTGGTAGGAAAGGTGGGCTGGTAGGTTTTTCTTTTCTATTATTTGTGCGTTCCAGGAATTTGTTGTACTTTCGTGGCAGCGATTCCCCTTGGTGCGCGAGCCGGATCGGCTGCGGGGTAGGGGAGGACGTATATATAATAAGGAGAAAAGATATTTTTGCGCATGGAGTTTCGTACCGTAGTCGATGTGGCGCAGGCCGAATGGCGGATAGAACCGTTTGAGCGACTGCTGCTCGTGGGTTCCTGCTTTGCCCAGAACATGGGTTTGAAGTTTGAGGACGCTCAGTTTCCTACCGTTGTCAATCCCTTTGGGGTGATGTACAATCCCGTCAGCATCCTCCATACCGTGAGGCGTTGGGAGGGTGCGGCCGATGTCGTGGTGCTCACGTTGGGCACCAACCGCGTCTATGTGGAGCGTGCCACGGGCGAGATCGTCGATAACTGCGAGAAGCGGCCCCAGCGCCTCTTCGAAGAACGCTCGCTCAGTGTTGCGGCCTGTACCGACGCGTTGCGCGAGGCTTGTAGTGTCCTGCGCAGTCAGAACGACGGGGTGCGTATCGTGCTGACGGTCAGTCCGATTCGCTACCGCAAGTATGGCTACCACGGCAGCCAGCTCTCCAAGGCAGCGCTCCTCCTTGCTGCCGACGAGGTGGTGCGGGCCGAGGGGCCTGGCGTGACCTATTTTCCCGCCTATGAGCTGCTGAACGACGAACTCCGCGACTACCGCTTCTATGCGCCCGACATGCTCCACCCCTCGCAGCAGGCCGTCGATTACCTCTGGGAGCGGTTTGTCGAGGTCTATTTCTCTCCCCGCGCGCAGCAATGGATGAAGGAGTGGGCACCCGTGCGGGCCGCGCTCCAGCATCGCCCCTTCCATCCCGACTCTCCCGATTATCTCGCCTTTCGCCAGCAAGCAGAGCTTCGTCGCGACGCCCTGCTGCGGAAGTGGAGAGAGTAGGGGAATAACTTCGACCTGTACGGTTGAAATTACCCAATACGCCCTGAAAGGGCAGAATCTCTTAGGAGGGTGTGTCAAAACTCTCTTATTCTTAAAAAATCACAAAGCCCTGACTTT